>Ga0136846_1208271_pt1 | contig 127218 bp, 119 predicted proteins | sample HopSoiMetagenom2_FD_96841 | JGI IMG/M metagenome (GOLD analysis project Ga0136846, IMG submission 96841) | Grasslands soil microbial communities from Hopland, California, USA - 2 Assembly 2016 (version 4) | ecosystem: Environmental > Terrestrial > Soil > Grasslands | place: USA: Hopland... | reverse complement strand
TGCGCAATCCTTTAGCACGCTTTTCAAAAAGAAGACGAATGTGTCGCCGCTGGAGTTTCGTCAGGCCTTCAACTGATAGGCTTTTTAGGAGCGGAAAGCTATTGATCGATAGCGGATTGACGCGAACTGCTGAAGGCGCTGCAGCCATACGCCCCGTCTTAACACTTATACGGCAACCATAAAATATCGGAATAAATTGATAGTCGGCTCTATGAGAAAAAGGCTAAAGTTCATTTGTAAACAGCCAGCGCCCCTGTCAGTTTTTATCCTGGCTGTTAACGTAAAGTAACTTTATGTCAAGTTCTTTACATACCCGCTCAGTTTTGTATTACAAAGCCACCGATTGTCCCGGTGGCTTTGAATTGAACCCCGAAAGGCAAATCAATTATCGTAAGGCCCATCAAAACCGTTTCCCCACAGAAAGGCCATAGCCGTGTATTACATCTCCATAGGTGTCAGTTTGTAAATTTGCATTAGCGCCTATAATAATATTTCTGCTAAATGTGTAATAATAAGCAAGCCTAAAACGAGCACCAACGTTAAATGTTCTAAATGGTTCGTCCATGTGTTGAACTTGTTCTACCATAAACGGAAGCTTGGTAAATTCGGGATAAAGAATACCTGAGCTAACAGGAAGCGAACTTGATTGATACCTTACCAGAGGGCCCAGTTGGATAGAGAACTCATTTTTACCTGTTATTGGCCTAAAGGCAATACCACCTCCAAGTTGAAGCCCAGCTGTAACATAACGTCGTTCATAAATTTCATTTTTAGCCGGATTATTTGGATTGTCGTTTAAACGTACCAAATCGTGTATCGAAAACCCGAGATCGCCGTACCAGTCAAATCTCCTGGCAAATCTTTTACTATACTGTAAATTGACGAGAACTCCGTTCATGTCTCCGGTTCCATGCCTGCTCCTATCAAAGTCTAAAACAAATTTCTCATTTTTTTCTTGTCCAATTGCAACCATAGCGGCTATAATAAAAACTACTAAAAAGGCACCGTTTAATATTCGCCTGCACTTACTCATTATTTCGTTTTGAAGTTTGGTCTATTTATAGTTTACTTTACCGATTTGTTATAGCTGGCAATTTAAGCCGGCCTAAGTATTATAACAGCCATCTTAAGCTAATCGGGAGCAATCGGCTCTAAATTAGCCAAAGAATCGATTGGCATGTTAGTAATAATCAGTGTAACATCGTTTTCTTCGCTGCGGCTTGAGGTTAGCCACACTTGAAAAGCATCCTTCTTGCCCCAATGGAGGAAGTCGAAATCCCCGCTTAACAAATCCTCTTCCAAAACGTTGTTGGGTTTGCCTAAAGAGTGAACTAAAGAATCAAGCATCCGTTTTTGAAATGTTATATTAAGATACAGAGCATATTGCTTCTCTGATTGGTATGCAAAAATATCCTTGATGGGAAAGTCCCAAATACAGTACTGGATATCTCGCCGGGGAGCTGCATTAAATTTTTTAGTATAAAGGAAATGCGACTGCTTGAGCAGATCCAACTTCTTTGGTTGAGTGTAGTTATCAAACTCCGTATTTATAAACGCAACTACTTTTGACGGTTGCAAGACAATGTCTGCTATATTCATCTTTTTCTTTATTTGTGCGTTTGCAGGAATACAACTACTTCCTATGGCCAATATAATGCCCAAGGAAATATAGATTTGCCGCGAAAAATTTTTAATTTCCACAACCTTTGAGATCATCAAAGTATGGATTACCTCTTACACCCCACCATTCTTTTGAAACCAGGCTTGGGTTCCAACGGCACTTATTGAATACGGTTTGTGTAATACTTCTTGCCTTCTACAGGCAACAACAGTGATAATGATTAGCAAAATCATCCCAATAGTTAGCTTCAGTTTGTACTTCATAGTCTTGATGTCTTTTATTTTGATAATCCCCCGTACGTTGTTTTTACAAATTGCGTCGCGACAAACATATTACCTCCGATTTAGTCAAAACAGGGTATTTTTCCCGTTTTTAAAACAGAAACTGTACACTCGCATTTAAATGATGCCGCAACGAGCGTTAATACATAAAATGATTTAGGAGCTGCGCCATATTGCTTGATGAAATAAAAAGTGCACTCTAATGGTAATATATCTTATCGCCTTTTCTGGTAGGAATTTTGATAAAATTCATCTCATCGTTTTTCATTGTTAATAATCCACCTCATTCACTCTTTCAAAAAAACAAAATTTGATGATTATTGAGGTGATTCCTTTTTGCCCATATCGTGTTACGGGCGGGCTACAGTTGATAAGATCAAAATAGCTTTATTGAAGGATGCAATATATATATTAGGGAGGTAACCCCAAAAAGAGTTCTATGCGGCATCTATAAATTGGTGTAGAGCAAAGCTCGTTACACGACGAGTTACAAAAAGTGCCTGTCATTTGCCTGTCAAAAAATGCAGCAGAAAGCGTAAAAATGTGTCAGAAATTTTGACAGGCGGGAATTAAAAAAGCCTTGTAAGTCAATTGACTACAAGGCTTTCAGGTGCCCAGAACAGGAATCGAACCTGCACTCCGTTGCCGAAACAAGATTTTGAGTCTAGCGCGTCTACCAATTCCGCCATCTGGGCTTCACTTCGAAACGGGGTGCAATATTACGAAAATTATTATCAAAAAACACCCTGTTCAAAAAGTATTATTTTGCTCCGTCTATTTACAACAACTTTTCCTGGGTATAACCATCTTCAGGATAAATTTCCACACTTTTTTTAATGTGATCATTCAAAATTCTTTAAAGTAAATTGCATCAAACCTTGCTGCAAAGTTATATGATTAAAATTGGCATCATTAAAGAAGAAAAGATTCCTGCCGACAACCGCGTGGCTTTATCACCCGACCAATGCCGGTGGCTTCTTTCTCAAAACAATAATTTATCGATTATTGTTCAACCTTCAGCCATACGATGCTTCCAGGATGCAGAGTACGAGCGGGCGGGTGTAATGCTATCTGAGGACTTATCAGGCTGCTCGGTTCTTTTAGGCATTAAGGAAGCGGCTGCCGAAAGCCTCCTGGAAGGCAAAACCTATCTATTCTTCTCTCATACCAAGAAAAAACAACCTCATAACCGGGATCTCCTCAAAGCCATTTTAAATAAAAAAATTACACTAATTGACTACGAATGCCTCGAACATGACGATGGCCAGCGTATTATAGGGTTTGGTTTTTTTGCAGGTATTGTAGGTGCTCATAACGGTATTATGGCTTACGGCAAAAGAACTGGCTTGTATCACCTGGAAAGGGTTTTTAAACAGAAAAATTTCAAGGAATTAATACATAGTTATTTTGGCTTAAAACTTCCCAATATAAAGGTTGCCGTGACCGGCAGCGGCCGCGTTGCACATGGGTTGATAGAAATTATGAACCTGCTGGGATTACATGAAGTTGAACCTGACGATTACTTAAAAAGGAGGTTTGCTTATCCCGTATACACACAGCTAAAAGGTAAAGACCTCTATGAGCATGAGATCACCGGTAATTACAGCCGTGAAGATTTTCACCAAAATCCCGGGAACTACCAAAGCAAATTCCTGCCTTACGCTAGCCAGGCCGATATTTTATTAAACGGCGTTTATTGGGAAGAAGGTATTCCCAGGCTTTTCAGGAAAGAAGATATAGCACAACCCGATTTCATTATTCAAACCATTGCAGATATTTCGGACGATAAGGCAGGCTCTATACCCGTTAATATGGGTAGCGGCACCATCGATCAGCCCGTGTATGGAGTTGATAAACTATCGTTTGCTAAAACGGCCCCTTATGAAGGCAATTCAATAGACATTATGGCTGTAAGCAACCTGCCTAATGAATTACCCCGGGACGCCAGCCGTTACTTCGGTGAGCAATTGATCAAATATGTTTGGAATGACTTGCTGAACGGCGGCAATAAAATAATACAAAGAGCAACCATTGCTTCAGGAGGTAATCTAACCGAACATTTCTCTTACCTGCAGGACTATGTGGCCTGATCATAATAAAAACTGAAATTATAAAAAAAAGCCGCTGTATCCCTACAGCGACTTTAAACTTATCAGTGAATTGATCCTTAACGTAAGAATAATAATTCACGGTATTTAGGAAGGTACCACTCTTTGTCGTCAACTAACAACTCCAGCTTATCAGCGTGGTAACGGATCTGGTCGAAGAAAGCTGCTTTTACCTGGCTTTCGTAAGCGATTGCTTTGGTACGCGTATTTTCGATAGCGTTGGCTATTTTACGCGCTTCGATCATTTTCTCAACCAGGTCGCTGGCTTTGTTGATATGCTCAGAGATCTTATCCAGGATTTGCTTTTGATTAGCATACGCTTCTTCAGGCAAACCGGCTTCTTTCAGGCCTTTGATGTTTTTAGCCAAAAGATTTTGATAACGGATCGCCGGAGGAAGGATCATACTGGTAGCCATTTCGCCCATGATACGACCTTCGATCTGTACTTTTTTAATATATTTTTCCAGCTCTATTTCGTGTCTTGCTTCCAGCTCAGAATGGCTGTAAATACCATTTTCAACAAACAGCTTGGTATTTTTTTCGTTCACCATAGCATCTAATGCCAAAGGAGTGGTTTTCAGGTTGGGAAGGCCTCTTTTTTCAGCTTCTTTTTCCCATGCTTCGCTATAGCCATCACCTTCAAACAATATTTTTTCGCTGCTTACAATGTAATCATTAATTACCTGCATGATAGCGATCTCTTTCTTCTCTCCTTTCTCGATCAATCCGTCTACATCAGCTTTAAAGTTTTTCAGTGTTTGCGCCATGATCGTGTTTAAAACAGTCATCGGGCTGGCGCAGTTGGCTGTAGAACCTACAGCCCTGAACTCAAACTTATTACCTGTAAATGCAAATGGCGAAGTACGGTTACGATCTGTATTATCCAGCAACAGGTCGGGAATGTTTTTATGGATATCCAGTTTCAGCATGCTTTCATCCTGCTCGTCCATATCACCGCTTACGCGCTGTTTAATATCGTTCAATACTTTAGTAAGGTATTCGCCGATGAATACAGAAATAATAGCAGGAGGCGCTTCGTTGGCACCCAGCCTGTGGTCGTTTGGCGCAGAAGCAATAGAAGCTCTTAATACATCTGCATAGTCGTGTACCGCTTTGATGGTGTTTACAAAGAATGTAAGGAACATCAAATTGGTTTTAGGAGTTTTACCGGGAGCCAACAGGTTAACGCCTGTGTCAGTAGACATACTCCAGTTATTGTGCTTACCGCTACCGTTGATACCGGCAAATGGTTTTTCATGCAACAATACGCGCAATCCATGCCTTAATGCAATACGCGTCATTACATCCATCAATAAAGTGTTGTGATCCACCGCCAGGTTCACCTCTTCGAAGATAGGCGCGCACTCAAACTGTGCAGGAGCCACCTCATTGTGGCGGGTTCTTAAAGGAATGCCTAACTTATAGCACTCATTTTCAAAATCACGCATGAAAGCATACACTCTCTCAGGGATAGAACCGAAATAGTGATCTTCCAGCTGCTGGTTTTTAGCAGAGTTGTGACCGTACAATGTACGTCCGCACATAATAAGATCTGGTCTTGCTTTAAACAAGCCGTCATCTACTACGAAATACTCCTGCTCCCAGCCAAGTGTTACAGAAACTTTGGTTACATTTCTGTCGAAATAATTACAAACATCTACTGCAGCTTTGTTTAAAGCGTCGATTGATTTCAATAAAGGAGCTTTATAATCTAAAGACTCGCCTGTGTATGAAATAAAAATGGTAGGGATACAAAGTGTACGGCCATGACCGATTTCAATAATAAAAGGAGGTGAAGAAGGATCCCAACCAGTATATCCTCTTGCTTCAAAAGTAGCGCGCAGGCCACCATTAGGGAAAGAAGACGCATCAGGCTCCTGCTGAATTAATGCAGCACCGTCAAATTCTTCAATGGGGGTGCCGTCGCTTTTCAGCGTAAAAAATGAGTCATGCTTTTCAGCAGTTGTACCTGTAAGTGGCTGAAACCAGTGTGTAAAGTGGGTAACACCTTTGCTCTCTGCCCAGGCACGCATACCGTTCGCGATATTAGAAGCTACGTTTCTGTCGATTTTCTGCCCCGATTTAATTGAAGCAACAATGCTTTTATAAGCGTCGTCGCTTAAATACTCTCTTGCAGTTTTAAGGTTAAATACATGCGAGCCAAATACAGTGGTAATTTTTGGCGTAATTTTTCCCAACTCATCTGTTGTAGCCGGAATGTTCGAAAGTGCAGAAATTCTTAAAGACATCGTGATAAGTTTGTTTTAATTGAGTGCAAATATACGATTTGAGGGATTTTTTTATTAAAAATATTTGTAATTATTACAAAAAATATAATTATTCTTATTTTTTTCGCCTTTTTTATAACATTATCTAATTTACTAATGCGTTCACGGACCGGTTTTAATTTCTGTTTAAAGCACCCCGGATTCAACAAACGGTTTGTGACCTTTTAAGTGCGTTAAACAATGTTGGCAAATGAAAATGCCGGAAAGTTTCGCCTGTTTTGTAGATTTGCTACCTTGTTAAAATTATTGCATCGGACGCACCGATGCAGCATCAACAGTTCTTAAAACAATATCAGTGTCTCAAAAAATAGCCATCATCGGCGGAGGAAACTTAGGTACCGCCATAGCCCAGGGATTAATTAAAAGCGATTTTTGCAATCCTGCAGATATTACCATTACTAAAAGAAATATTTCAACGCTTAAAGGAGAACTTCCGAAAACCGTGAAGATCACTGATGACAATGTGAAAGCCGCTTCAGGCAGCGATGTTATCATTCTTGCGGTAAAGCCCTTCCAGATAGAAGGCGTTATGAAGACCATTGCGCCGGTACTTAATAAAAAACAGCTTCTAATTTCTGTTATTACCGGTGTAACGGTGAGCGACCTGAAAGAAATGGCCCAGATAGCATTACCCGTTTTCCGGGCCATGCCCAACACGGCTGTTGCTATACAGGAAAGCATGACCTGCATCAGCTACGATAATGCAACCGACAGGCAGGTACAAACGGTAACTAAAATGTTCAACACAGTTGGGAAGGTTGCGGTTATTGATGACAAGCTGATGGATGCCGCTACCGTATTAGGCGCCTGTGGCACTGCTTTCGCACTCCGCTATGTAAGAGCCAACATACAGGGAGGCATAGAAATAGGCTTCGATGCTAAAACTGCCAGCCTTATTGCGGCCCAAACCGTAAAGGGCGCCGCAGAATTACTGCTTTCGAATAATACGCACCCCGAACAGGAGATTGACAAGGTTACTACTCCAAAAGGCTGTACCATTGTAGGTTTAAATGAAATGGAGCACAGGGGCTTCAGCTCTTCTTTAATACGTGGCGTAATTACCAGTTACAAGAAAATAGCCAAAGACTTGTAAGCGGGCGATTGACCATTTACAAGATTTTAAAAAAATAAGAACCGCGCGATCATTTCGATCGCAGATGGCATATTAATTCCTATCTTTGCATGACCTCCATAAGTTTCCATTATCCGGAGTATTTCTGCTGGTCATTTTAAGATCCTTTTTTCATACTAGATTTTATCATACTTTATCTGCAAGTACCTTATATACTTGTTTGATAATATTTTATTTGAGTGTAAACAACTTTTTATGGCCAAGTATATTTTTGTTACGGGTGGCGTAACATCTTCTTTAGGTAAGGGAATTATTGCAGCTTCATTAGCCAAGCTGTTGCAGGCAAGAGGCTTCAGGGTTACCATCCAGAAGTTTGATCCCTATATCAATATAGATCCCGGAACACTCAACCCTTACGAACATGGCGAGTGCTATGTTACTGAAGATGGTGCCGAAACAGACCTGGACCTTGGTCACTATGAGCGTTTTTTGAATATTTTCACCTCCCAGGCCAACAACGTGACCACCGGCCGCATTTATCAAACCGTTATTAATAAGGAAAGAGAGGGCGCCTATTTAGGTAAAACCGTACAGGTGGTACCTCATATTACCAACGAGATCAAGCGCCGGATGATGGAATTGGGTACTACCGGAGAGTATGATATTGTGATTACCGAGATCGGGGGTACTATCGGCGACATCGAAAGTTTGCCTTTCGTGGAGGCTATCCGCCAGTTGCAATGGGAGCTGCCCGAAGAAGACACGGTTGTAATTCACTTAACTTACATTCCCTACCTGAAAGCTGCAAAGGAATTAAAAACCAAGCCTACCCAGCACAGCGTAAGAATGCTGAGCCAGGAAGGTGTGAGCCCCGATATTATTGTGTGCAGAACAGAGAAACCATTAACCCCCGAATTAAAAAGAAAAATCGCCCTGTTCTGTAATGTAAAGCAGGAAGCCGTGATCGAAGCAACCGACCAGTCTACGATTTACGAAGTACCATTGGCAATGTTGCGTGAAAAACTGGATCTAACCTGTCTGAAAAAAATGAATATGACAGATTATCCCGAACCTGAACTTTCTAAATGGCGTACATTCCTTGACAAATTAAAATATCCCAAAACTGTAGTGCGTATCGGCCTCATCGGTAAATACCTCGAACTCCAGGATGCCTATAAGTCAATTTTAGAGGCTTTTGTACATGCCGGCGCAGTAAACGAATGCCAGGTGCAGATTGTGAACGTACATAGCGAATATATTACTGATGAAAATGTAGAGGAAAAACTGGCGGGCCTGGAAGGATTACTGGTTGCACCTGGTTTTGGATTGCGCGGTGTGGAAGGGAAAATAACCGCTGTAAAATATGCCCGTGAAAACGGTCTGCCCTTCTTTGGCATTTGCCTGGGTATGCAAATGGCGGCTATCGAATTCGCCAGGAATGTATTAGGCCTGAAGGAAGCAAACTCTACTGAAATGGATGAAAACGCTTCAGAACCGGTTATTGCTTTAATGGAAGAGCAAAAACAGGTTACGGAAAAAGGAGGAACCATGAGACTGGGTTCTTACACCTGCTCGGTTAAACCCGGCAGCCTTGCGCATGCCATCTATGGCTCAGATACGATTACAGAAAGACACCGGCACCGCTGGGAGTTTAATAACAAATACCTGGAAGCGTTTGAAAAAGCTGGCATGATTGCCAGTGGTAAAAACCCTGATAGCGGATTGGTTGAGGTAATTGAACTTCCCACCCACCCGTTCTTTATTGGCGTACAGTATCACCCCGAATTGAAAAGCACGGTGGAGAACCCCCAGCCTATTTTTGTACACTTTGTAAAAGCAGCAATGGCTTATAGCGTGGTTAACCCGCAAGACCGTAAGGTGGAAATGGCAAATATCTGACCGATACTTTGATTACATACTTAAAACAAAAGGTCTCTGCGGGGGCCTTTTGTTTTTTTACAGGCAAAGAATTAAAGCCTCAGCCGTTATATTTGTATGGATTAAATTGTTACATTTATCGATAAAATCGTTTTTCCTTTTTTACCGACAAAACTATAACGAAAGCAAGCATGAAAACAATTAACAGGTCGCAGCTATTTACGGCAAGTTGTCTGGCATTATTAGTAACCTCTCTATCATTCGGTATACGGGCGGGTATTTTAAATAAACTGGGGGTAGACTTTGGGCTGGATAAGGCCGAACTGGGTACCATTGCCGCAACAGCGTTCTGGGGATTTCCCCTCGCCGTAATAATCGGCGGTTTGATTGTTGATGTGCTGGGTATGAAAAAGCTCTTGGTTTTTGCCTTTTTATTTCACGTAGTAGGCATCCTGCTCACCATTTTCGCCGGTAAATTCGGTAACCCCTTCTGGTCCCTGTTTTTTTCAACCCTGCTGATTGGTATTGCTAACGGAACGGTAGAAGCTGCCTGTAATCCTTTGGTTACAGCCCTTTTTCCCGAAAACAAAACCACCAAGCTCAACCATTTCCATTTGTGGTTTCCCGGGGGTATAGTGCTCGGTACCCTTATCGTTTACTTCTTCGATAAAATAGCACTGGGGTGGCAGATTCAGGTAGCTATCATGATCATCCCTGCGCTTATTTATGGCTTTTTATTTGCAAAGCAGGATTTTCCCGTTACGGAAAGAGTTGCCAACGGTATCTCTACCGGTGAAATGTATAAATCACTTGCCAACCCGCTTTTTATATTTATGATCGTTTGCATGTTTGGAACTGCAATCACCGAGTTATTTACCGGCCAGTGGATCGATGTTTTGCTTAGAAATGTAACGGATAATGCACTCTTGGTGCTAACGGTATCTACCGGCGTGATGGTAATAGGCCGGGCTTTTGCAGGGCCCATTGTAGAAAAGCTGGCGCCGCAGGGCGTGTTATTAATGTCTTCCATATTAGCCACTATAGGGCTTTATCTTTTAGGTAATACCAGCGGCAATATGATTTTTGCAGGCGCGTTGGTCTTTGGCGCAGGTGTTTGTTATTTCTGGCCAACCATGCTGGGATTTGTGGCAGAATACCTTCCTAAAACCGGCGCGGTAGGATTGAACCTGATGGGAGGAGCCGGTATGTTCGCCGTATCTATTTATATGATGTTTATGGGCGGCGTTTATGATAAATATATTGCCGAGAAACTTCCTCCGGGTGCCGACATGAAGCTTTACAACTCGGCTGAAGCTACTGAAGAAATGAAAATTGCCCTGAATGAAGCAAACAAAGCCGCAGGACCCGAAATCATCAACACAACATTAATCATTCCGGTTATTTTAATCGCAGCATTTATTGGCCTCAACCTGTACATGCGTAAAAGAAGACAGCTGGCCTTGTAAAAAATAATCAGGCCGGATCATAAATATTGGTCAACTAAAAATATAGCAATGAAGCCTACTATCAGGGTACAGTTATCCTTCATGATGTTTCTCGAGTTCTTCATCTGGGGAGCCTGGTTTGTAACCTTAGGAACCTTTTTGGCTAAAAATTTAAATGCCACCGAATTCGAAAAAGCTAATGTATTTTCTACCCAGTCGTGGGGAGCCATTATTGCGCCTTTCATCATTGGCCTGATTGCAGATCGTTTTTTTAATGCCGAAAAGATATTAGGGATACTTCACCTGATTGGTGCCGCATTGATGTATATGATGTTTAAGTCGGAAAACACAGCGGTGTTTTACCCGTATGTTTTGTCCTATATGATATTGTATATGCCTACCCTGGCACTGGTCAACTCCGTCTCTTTCAGGCAAATGCAAAACCCCGAGAAGGAATTTCCTTCCATCCGCATTTTCGGCACTATTGGCTGGATCTTGGCAGGAGTTATCATCAGCTATGTTTTCCATTGGGATAACGAGCAAAACAACACCACTAACGACACCCTGAGGAACACGTTTTTGATGGCCTCTATTGCCTCGCTGGTATTAGGATTATTTAGTTTTACGCTTCCCAAAACACCTCCTAAAAAAGCAGGACAGGGCGCTTCCATCAGCCAGATACTGGGGCTGGATGCGCTCCGGTTATTAAAAGATAAAAACTTCCTGGTTTTCTTTATTTCTTCTATTCTTATATGTATCCCGCTTGCTTTTTACTACGCTAACGCGAACGTATTTCTAACGGATGTTGGTTTGGAAAATCCAACAGCAAAGATGGCCATTGGCCAGGTATCGGAAGTATTATTTTTATTATTGATTCCATTTCTTTTTAAAAGATTCGGATTTAAGAATACCATTTTAATAGGCATGCTGGCCTGGGCCGTGCGGTATTTGTTATTTGCATATGGAAACGCAGGTGAGCTTTCCTTTATGTTGATTCTTGGAATTGCGCTTCACGGTATTTGCTACGACTTCTTCTTTGTGTCAGGACAAATTTACACAGATGCTAAAGCCGGTGAGCGGTATAAAAGTTCGGCTCAGGGACTTATAACGCTTGCTACTTATGGAATAGGACAATTAATTGGCTTCTGGGTAGCAGGCTATATAGGTAATAAATACAAAGATCTTGCATCTGTATCCATAGGCGATTTCTGGCAACATGTTTGGCTGGTACCTGCCGGCATCGCCGCAATTGTTTGCTTCCTGTTTGCAGTAATTTTCAGAAACGATAAAAAAACAACTACTAATGCATAGCAGAAGAAATATGCTTAAAACACTGGCTGCCGGCTCTGTTGCCGCCAGCCTCTCTCCATTAACTACATTTGCGAACGAAGAAAAATCAATGTATAAGCTAAAAGGAAATATCAACCATAGCGTATGCCAGTGGACTTTTGGTAAAGTTCCCCTGGAAGAATTATGCGTGACCGTAAAAAAAATGGGGCTTAACGCCATCGACCTGCTGGCGCCTAAAGATTGGCCTGTTATTCAAAAGCACGGCATCACCTGCAGCATGTGCTATATACCGGGTAAAGTAAGCCTGGTAGATGGTTTTGCAGGCACAGAATTTCATGCCGGGTTGGTTAAAGATTATGAAGAAGGCATCCCCCTTGTAGCCAAAGCCGGTTACAAAAACCTGATCTGCTTTAGCGGCAACCGTCGCGGAATGGATGACGAAACAGGTTTGAAAAACTGCGTGGAAGGTTTAAAAAAGATACTGCCTCTTGCCGAGAAACATAAAGTGGTTTTGGTAATGGAGCTCCTGAACAGTAAGGTGGACCATAAAGATTATATGTGTGACCATACAGCCTGGGGCGTAGAGCTTTGTAAAAGATTAGGCAGTGAAAACTTTAAACTGTTATACGACATTTACCATATGCAGGTAGATGAAGGCAATGTGATTGCGAATATAAAAGCCAATCACCAGTACATTGCTCATTATCATACCGCAGGTGTTCCTGGCCGCCATGAGCTGAACGACAAGCAGGAACTCTACTACCCTGCTATTATGAACGCCATCCTGGAAACAGGCTTTAAAGGTCATGTGGCGCAGGAGTTCATTCCAACAGGAAAAACTGACCAGGAACGTTTTAAAGCGCTGGAGCAGGCAGTACAGATTTGCGATGTGTAAAGGCAAGTTCATGGATCATTGGAAATGGTTTGTGGATGAGAAATAAAAGTCGATACCTGCAACGCATCGAAAACATAAGTATTAGGAAGAACCTATTAAAACTTTGTAAAATGGATAGAAAAGATTTTTTAAAAATGAGTGGCGGCGCAGCTTTAGGTATGGCATTAGCCTCCTGTGGCGCCGGCGGCAGATCTACAGGCAACCGTGGCACTATCAAAAACCTCGGGATACAATTATATTCGCTGCGTGACGACTTACCGAAGGACCCGAAAGGCGTATTAAAAAAGCTGGCTTCATTTGGCTATAAAGAAATTGAAAGTTATGAAGGCGCCAATGGTATGTTCTGGGGCATGTCTAATACCGACTTTAAAAAATATATGGATAGCCTGGGATTAACCATTGTAAGCAGCCACTGCGATTATAAAAAAGATTTTGAAAGAAAAGCCGCCGAGGCGAGCGCCATTGGTATGAAGTACCTGATCTGCCCCTGGTTAGGTAAGCAACGCAGGCTGGATGATTATAAAAGAGCAGCCGATGATTTTAATAAGGCCGGTGAGATCTGCCAGAAAAACGGGATTCGTTTTGCCTATCACAACCACGATTACTCTTTCAGAGTGCAGGACACACAATATCCGCAGGATATAATGATGAAGAATACCGATCCCGCATTAGTAGATTTTGAAATGGATATGTATTGGGTGGTTACTGCAGGCCAAGACCCCATCGAATGGATGAAAAAGTATAAATGGCGGTTTAAGCTTTGCCATATCAAAGACCGCAAAAAAGATACGCCTTTTAAAGAGGGTGAGCCTAATCAAAGCTGCATCGTAGGCAAAGGTTCTATCGACTACAAATCGATATTGGCACAGGCCAAAAGCCTGGGTATGCAGCGTTATATTTTAGAGCAGGAAGCTTACGAAAAAGCACCATTGGATTGTGTGAAGGAAGGAGCAGCTTATTTAAACAACCTGGTGTTTTAGATAACACGATTTAAACAATACTGAAAGTCGTTGCCAGATAGGGTGACGACTTTTTGTTTTTTGACAATAAAAAAGCCGGGTGCAAACCCGGCCCACTTATTATATAAGTAAACTTATTTCAGCGCTTTAATGATCTCAATAAAATCCAAAGCCACTAATGAAGCGCCACCTACAAGACCGCCGTCTACATCAGGAGAAGCAAAGATCTCTTTGGCGTTACTAGCTTTTACGCTACCACCATATAGAATAGATATTTCATTCGCTACTTCAGCACCATACTGAGCCGCCAGTACCGAACGAAGATGTGCGTGCATTTCCTGGGCTTGCTCGGTAGAAGCGGTTTTACCTGTGCCTATTGCCCAAATGGGTTCGTAAGCAATAACTACTTTCTGAACATCTTCAGCAGATAAATGGAATAAAGACTCCTTCAGTTGTGTTTCTACAAAGCTGTTCTGTGTGTTAGCTTCCCTGATATCTAAAGACTCGCCGCAGCAAAATATCGGAGTGATATCTTTTTCCAGTAACAGGTTTATTTTTTCGGCCAATACCTGGTTGGTTTCGCCAAAGTACTCTCTTCTTTCGCTGTGTCCTACAATACAATGCTTAATATGGATAGAATCCAGCATATCTACAGAAACTTCACCGGTATACGCACCTGATTTTTTATTGCTGCAGTTTTGCGCCGCTATATAGTAGTTTTTTAATGATGTGGTTTTCTCTTTCGCCATGATCAGGTAAGGAAAAGGAACGGCGAAAATTACTTCATGGTTTTCTTTGCTTCCAAGGTCATTTTCTAAAATACTTGCCAGCAACTGTTGGCCTTCTGTATAGGTAAGGTTCATTTTCCAGTTTGCTGCTGCAATTTGCTTTCTCATTTTTAAAAATTGTTTTTTATCGTTTATTGTAAAGTTCTGTCAATATATTTTTTTCAATCCCGGTTAAGGCATCACCTTTTAATTGCTTCCAGGCATCGGCATCTCTTAGCGCTTTATCAAGATCATATAAACACGGTGAGTTTCCGGGTACACTTTCATTGGTGTAACGACGCGGAAACTCACCTGATCGCGGCTCAAATCCCCAGCTAAAATTAGGAATTATTTTCGGCGTAAGGCCTGTGCCAAAAACATGCGCGCTTACACCAATCATCGTTCCGGTGTTGATGGATGTGTTAATAGCAGTGCGACTGTAATCTCCCATTATTACTCCACCCTTTTTTTGCCCCGTTACCAGAAATGTATCAACCAGCTGATAATCAACATTACCTATATTATTCTTCATGTTACTGCTACTGGTGCCTGCGCCAAAATTACACCACTCGCCAATTACCGAATCTCCTATATAACCGTCGTGCCCCTTATTGGAGTTAGCAAAGAATACAGCATTTTTCACCTCTCCTCCTATCACGCAGCCAGGGCCAATAGTAGTAGCTCCATAGATCGTAGCGCCCATTTTCACTACTGCTTTCTCGCCAATGTAAAGGGGTCCGCGCAGGCAAACCCCTTCCATAACCTGCGCGTTTCTGGCAATAAATATGGGGCCCTCTTCCGCATTAAGTATAGCATGCCGCACCAGCGCACCTTCTTCAATAAAAATATTTTCCGCAGCTATCAACCTGTTAGACGGATCAATAGGCTGGGCAATGGTTTTTTGTTCCAGCATCTCAAAATCATACAATAATGCCTCCCTATTAAATGCGTTGATCTGTGTAACAACTTCAAGCATTTTAACATCCTTTGCCTCCAGGCTGGCGATAGGCTGAAGATGATCCCAATCATCTGGCTGCGTAATGCACCCGGCCAGTATCTTATTATCATTTGAAACAATAGACTGGCCAGGCTTTAGTGTTTTTATCTTTTCCACCAGTTCTGCCTCAGGCAGAAGATTAGCGGCCAGGATATACTTTACAACATCACCGCCTATTTCCTCCCAACTCACTGATGTGAAAAAATCCGAAAGCCGGTTATCCTTTAAATCTACAGAAGACATTTCCAGGAGGTGCTCCCATTTTTCACGGATAGTTAATGCACCAACCCTGAAATCCTGCACTTTTCGTGTAAAAATAAACGGCTGGAGAAAAGCCAGTTCGCAATACGCGGGAGCAAATGCTATAACCTGTTTCATTTGAGGGTTCTAAGATAAGCATTTGCTACGAAGCATCCGTCGGTTAACTGCAAGAAAAAACCCCGCTTCTGCGGGGCTCTCAGTAAATAAATTCCTGTGGAAAAATTATTTCTTCGCGTATTTCTTTTTGAATTTATCGATACGACCTGCTGTATCAACCAGCATGTTTTTACCGGTAAAGAAAGGGTGAGAAGTACTGGAAATCTCTAATTTGATTACCGGATACTCGTTACCATCTTCCCATTTAATGGTTTCTTTAGAATGTGCAGTAGATTTTCCCAAAAAAGCATCACCGTTACTCATGTCTTTAAATACCACAAAACGGTAATTTTCAGGATGGATACCTTGTTTCATAATTGTATGATTTTTAAGGTTGTACGGATTTTGCCGTACAAATTATTTAATAAATTTATCCTTTGAATTGCCTCAAAGGAGTGCAAAGGTACGATAAATTTGTGATTTAAGATTTAAGATTTGAAATTTACCCTTACGCTTCTTCATCGGCGATCTTTCACTTCCCATTCCCCACTTCTATTACCTGCTCACCACTGGTTAAAGCCTATTCCCTATTCCCCATTCACTACTCTCCCTTAGCTTCTCATATTCTCTACCTGCAAAGGAATGCTCAAGCCCCAGCTTTTAGAAGCCTGTATCACTTCCTGCAAATCATCAATCTTTTTACCGGTAACCCGCACCAGATCATCATTAATAGACGCCTGTACCTTTAACCCCGCATCCTTAATATGCTTAACGATCTTTTTGGCATCTTCCTGCTTTAAGCCGTTCCGTACCTGGATCTCTTTTTTCCAGGCTTTACCGATCATACTTCCTTCTTTACTTAAATCAAAAGCTTCCGGAGCAATACCCTGTTTATGAGCACGGTTCACCAAAACATCAATCAACTGCTTCATTTTCATATCGTCCTCTGTTTCTACCTTCAGGGTGTAATTCTTTTTGTCCAGGTCTATTACTAAGTGAGAACCTTTAAAATCAAAACGATTGGCGATCTCTTTACTTACAACATTTACAGCGTTATCCAACGCCTGTGCATCTACCTTACTTACAAAATCAAATGATGGCATAAAATTGCTCCTGTTTTTTAAAATTAATAATGGCAGCCGGTGGGCAAAGATACAGTACAAACTTCGTGCAAATGAATGCATTCTACTAAATTTGAATCCCTAACAAATAAGCATATGATCATAGACTTCCGGTCAGATACCGTTACCCGACCTACCCCTGCCATGTTAGAAGCCATGATGAAAGCCGTGGTGGGCGATGATGTTTTTGGAGAAGACCCTACGGTGAATGAGCTGGAACAAATGACCGCCACCTTATTCGGTAAAGAAGCAGCTCTGTTTTGTCCCAGCGGTACTATGACCAATCAAATCGCTATTAAATGTCATACGCAGCCTGGCGATGAGGTGATCTGCGATGCCGATGCCCATATTTACCAATATGAAGGAGGAGGAATTGCGGCTAATTCGGGCGCCTCTGTAAAATTGTTGCCAGGCGACAGGGGCCGTATCAATGCATTGCAGGTTGAGGAGGCTATTCAGCCCGATGATGTGCACCGCCCGCGTACCAGCCTGGTTTGTGTTGAGAACACCAGTAACCGGGGTGGTGGCAGCTGTTACGACTTTGAAGAGTTGAAGAAAATTAAAACAGTTTGTCTAAATAACGGGTTACCGTTTCATATAGATGGGGCCAGGCTGTTCAATGCTTTGGTAGCAAAAAATGAAACACCCCGCCAATATGGAGAGCTGTTTGACAGCATTTCGATCTGTTTGTCTAAAAGCCTGGGGTGCCCCGTGGGCAGCCTGTTGCTGGGAGATGCCGGCTTTATAAAAAAGGCAAGGCGTGTAAGAAAACTATTCGGCGGTGGCATGCGGCAGGTGGGTTACCTCGCCGCAGCCGGCATTTATGCTTTGCAACACCATATAGAAAGGCTAAGCGAGGATCATACGCATGCTAAAGCTATTGGAGCCGCATTGCAAACGCAGCGCTATGTAGAAAGGGTAATGCCGATAGAAACCAATATCGTCATTTTTGAAACGAAAGGGATCAGTGCCAAAAACCTGGTAGCAAAATTTAAAGATCAGCATATTCTCGCCTATGCCATTGCCCCCACCAAAGTAAGGCTGGTATTACACCTTGACATTACAAGGGAAATGGTAGACCGGACCATTGAGGTAATAAACTATTTAAAGGCTTAACTAATATCAAAACACTATCTTCAACCATTCATTTAATATAAAAACAAACTATTGATATGCTACCAACCATCAATCCGGCAAAAACAAAAGCCTGGAAGCAATTATTAAGTCATGCTGAAGAAGCAAAGCAATGGAATATGCGTCAGCTATTTTCGGAAGATGCGCAACGCGCGGCTAATTTCTCTTTACAGCATGGCGACATTTATTTCGATTATTCCAAAAACAAGATCAACGCAAAGACCTTACAGCTATTATTATCACTAACAGAGCAAACCGAATTGCCTGCAGCGATCAAATCCATGTTTGGCGGCGATAAGATTAACCAGACCGAAAACAGATCAGTGCTACATATTGCCTTAAGAAACTTCGGCAATAAAGCCATTAAAAGCGACGGCAAAGATGTAATGCCGGAGGTAAGAGCCGTTCAGGCTAAAATGAAAGCTTTTTGCGAAGCCGTTCATTCAGGTAAACATGTGGGCTATACCGGTAAGAAAATAAAGTCCATTGTTAACATTGGCATTGGAGGTAGCGACCTGGGCCCATTAATGGTAACCGAAGCATTAAAACCTTATACGGTAAAAGGCATTGAAGCTTACTTTGTTTCCAATGTAGACGGCACCCATATTGCCGAAACGCTGAAAAAAGTAAACCCCGAAACTACTTTGTTCCTGATCGCTTCTAAAACCTTCACCACCCAGGAAACGATGACGAATGCCCTAACAGCCCGCGACTGGTTCTTAAAAAAAGCAAAGGACCCGCAACATGTGGCGAAGCATTTTGTGGCTTTAAGTACCAACAGCACAGCCGTTGAAAAATTCGGTATCGACACCAACAATATGTTTGAGTTCTGGGACTGGGTAGGTGGCCGCTATTCTTTGTGGAGCGCTATCGGTTTATCCATTGCTTTAACCATAGGTTACGACAATTTTGAAGAGCTGCTGAAAGGTGCTCATGATGCAGATGAGCATTTTAAAACTACCAGGAAACTCGAAAAAAATATCCCCGTTATTATGGCTTTGGTAGGACTTTGGAACACCACTTTCCTGGGAGCACAATCGGAAGCTATTTTGCCTTACGACCAATACCTGCACCGTTTTGCCGCCTATTTTCAACAGGGCAATATGGAAAGTAATGGTAAAAGCGTTGACCGCAGCGGTAAAAGAGTATCTTATCAAACCGGGCCGATCATCTGGGGCGAGCCGGGGACGAACGGGCAGCATGCTTTTTACCAGCTGATACACCAGGGCACTGAAATCATACCCTGCGACTTTATAGCACCTGCGCAAACACATAATCCCATAGGCGACCACCATGAGAAGCTGTTAAGCAATTTCTTTGCGCAAACAGAAGCTTTAATGAACGGCAAAAACCTGGCTGAAGTAAAAGCTGAATTAAAGCAGCAGGGTCTGGATGCGGCAGCAATTAATAAGCTGGCACCTTTTAAAGTGTTTGAAGGCAATAAACCCACCAATTCTTTTTTAATTAAAAAGATCACACCATTTACATTAGGTCAGCTTATTGCTTTTTATGAGCATAAGATATTTGTGCAAGGTGTTATCTTCAACATTTTCAGCTTTGACCAGTGGGGAGTTGAATTGGGTAAACAACTGGCTAATAAAATACTGCCTGAGCTGCAAAACAGCGATAAAGTAACCAGTCACGACAGCAGCACCAATACCTTAATCAATTTATATAAAAAACTCAGATAAAAGAACAGCATTTGTTCTTCTAAAAGCTGGTTGCCCCGGGGTAACCAGCTTTTTTATTATAAAAATGAAAAACTTTTATGTAATACCGAACATTCCTGCATCATGCTCGAAACTGGTATATGAAAATACTCACTTTCCTGCTTTTTTGCTTTGTTTCGGTTATTTCTTATGCTCAAAAAAGCCAGCCACAAATATTTCCTCATACCGCTCCCTCCCTTACCCCGCAGGCAGAAAACTGGCTGGATACTACCAATATGTATAACAGCAGGTATGGCCCGGTAGCCAGGCTAACACAAGACAATATGCCTTGTATCATGCCCTATGCGCCCGTTAATGCTATTCCTAATGCAGCCCCCAAAAGAGCAATGCCCGGTGAAATTCCCAACTTATGGAAAAATAAGGCTCAAAAAGATCATAAGTTTCCTACCAAGCCCATGCCTGTTCCGGAAGGTTTACACAAATCTCAAGCATTGAAGGAACCGTTGACATGGAAAAAGACAATACTGACTACAAAACCTTTCATTTGTGAAAATAGGCCATGATATTACCTGGATGACAAAAAACAAACATAGTCCTCAACCTGCAAAAACAACTTAAACCGACAATATGCCGTTGCCTAACCCTGACCAAAGCTATTTGCTGTTCATTATTTTTATAGCTGACGCTGTTTATTCGCAGCAGCTCCGGAGCATACCGGTTGATGACGGAGAAAGAGCGATCCTGTATGACAGTACGTGACAGATGCTATAGCACAGCAAGCCGACGTGATTGAACAAAAAACTCATCTACCCCAAGCCGGCATATTACAATAATGTTTGTAATATGCCGGTTAGTTCTTTTACGCCTTCTGTTGCAGGCTTCTCTATAGTAGTTAAATTAAATGCTGATTTTACAGGAGGTATATTTTTATCAATCACAAATTTAGGACTATGAACAGGAGCGATATCAATTAAGCCTGCCGCAGGATATACTACCAACGAGGTACCAATCACCACGAATATATCGGCCTTTTTCGTAATGGCTATTGCTGTTTCGATCATAGGTACAGCTTCTCCAAACCAAACAATATCGGGTCTTAACTGCCCCCCGTCTGCTGCAAGATCTCCCAGCTTTATATCGCCTTTTATTTCAAAAGAAGGTGACAAAGATTTTATGCTGCGCATCTTAAAAATTTCGCCATGTAAATGTATTACATGAGACGAGCCTCCCCGTTCATGCAGATCGTCGATATTTTGCGTTATCACCTGTACGTCAAACCATTGCTCCCATTCTGCCAGTTCTTTATGGGCGGCATTAGGCAAGGCCTCCAGGGCCTGCCTGCGGCGCATATTATAAAAATCGAGCACCAAAGAAGGATTTCTCTTCCATCCTTCAGGGGAGGCTACTTCAGTAACATCGTATCCTTCCCATAAACCGTTACCATCTCTAAAAGTACGGATACCGCTTTCTGCGCTGATGCCCGCTCCTGTTAATACCACCAGTTTCTTCTTCATTCAGCAAAGTTATGCTCAAAAAAATACTGGTTTCTCAGTATAAAAATAAACCTGGTTAACTTTTATTTTTGCCCCGTTTAATTTATTACCCTTAAACTGAATGAAAATGCGAAAACTTTTAATGATGGCCCTGGTTGGCCTTTCCTTTCTCGCCTGTTCGAAAAAAGACAAAATTGGCGACACTGATGAACCCCGGATTGACCCCATACCCGGCCTGGGTAATGTCGCCGGCGATATACCCGGCACAGCCTTTGTGCTGCCCGAGGGTGTTGTACTCGAAGGCGCTATTACAGGCGAAAGCCTCAATCCGGTATGTAAAGAAGTAGGAACCGGCCGATTTGTTGACGTTTACCTTGTGCTTAAAAACACTGCGTCAGCTGCTATCAAAGTTACACTCCCTGCGGGTTTAACACTTAAATCGGTTAGTGGTGAAGACCAGAACGGTATTTTAGCCGATGGCTACGATATTAGTATAACGCAGGGTACCGCATGTATTGTAAAACTAAATGCGTACTGCGCCAATGCGTCCAAACACCCATCCAGTTACACATCCCGTTATACCTTCGGACCAATATGTAATGCACCAGCTATAACATACCTGCTAAAGCTGCTTAAAAACAAAGACCTCAGCAAGGACGAGGATCATTCGGCCCAGGGTATCATCTGGATGATAACAGACAATGCCACTGATCCCGAAGATTCGGGCACTGTATGGAAACTGTTGAAAGAACGAATAGCCCTTTTGCCTAATAAGTAAACAGAAATATAAAAAAACAGCCGGCCTAACTTATGGTACCGGCTGTTTTATTGACTGCTGTAAACTAACCCTGAGAAAGCTGCTATAACGGTCCGTCTATTGACCATAGCATATTGCAATAAAAATGTCTGGGTATTTATGGATTGCTCTTTTCAGATCTCCAGCTCCTGCGGCTTCGTTTAACAATAAAAATGATCGTTATCATTATGATCCATAAGGGCCGGGCAGTTACAAAAGCAAGGAAGATCTCCCCTAACATACATTGGTTCATTTTGGATTTAGAAAATGCTGTATACTGTTCGTTGCACCTTTGCATATTGCCATTAGATATAAAAACTATCGTTAATCATCAAGCCCTCCACTAAGATTCTTTGCCGCTTTTATAAGATCTGTAAACTCCGACCTATATCCATTTTCATCAATACCTTGGGCGGTTTTGGCTATAGCCAGCGCCTGCTCATAGCTTGCTTTGCTTTTGTATTCAGAATTACGGAGCAGCATACCAAACTCAGCTACAGCAGCTGCCAACCTGAAATTCTCACTGGCATCCTCCCAATCTTCATCATTATCAGGAACAGCGATTGTCATTTTCCGGCTCTCCTCTTCATCGGGCTTTTTATATCGGAGCTTCACCGTAAATAATTCATCTGAGTTATTTTCTGATAAGCTACCGGTCTTCTGATATTTTAACCGGTCTACCGTTTTTACAAAATCGCTTTTCACGCCAACCGGGATTACTTCATACAAAGCCGTCACCGTATGCCCGGCTCCTATTTCGCCGGCATCTTTTTGATCATCGTTAAAGTCTTCCTTGTTCAGCATCCGGTTCTCATATCCAATCAACCGGTAGGCCTGTACTTTAGCAGGATTGAACTCTACCTGTATTTTAACATCTTTGGCTATGGTAAAAAGCGTACCACTTAATTCATTTACCAATACTTTTTTTGCTTCCTGCAGTCCATCAATATAATAATGATGGCCGTTTCCCTTATCTGCCAGCTGCTGCATATTATTGTCCTGATAATTGCCTGTCCCAAATCCGAGCACCGATAAAAAGATGCCGCTTTCCCTTTCTTTTTCAATCAGGCGCACCAATTCATCTTCGCTGCTCACTCCTACATTAAAATCTCCATCGGTTGCTATAATAACCCTGTTATTGCCGTTCTTTTTAAAATGCTCGCGGGCTATCTTATATGCCAGCTGAATGCCCTCGCCACCCGCGGTTGAGCCTCCGGCTTCGAGATTATCAATAGCCTCTTCGATATCCGACTTACCAGCACCGCTTGTTGACGGCAGCACCAAACCAGCGCTACCTGCGTAAGTAACAATGGAAACATTGTCTTTTTCCCGTAAATTCCGGGTAAGCATTAATAATGACTCTTTCAGCAACGGCAGCTTGTCTTCATCCTGCATAGATCCTGAAACGTCGATCAGAAAAACGAGGTTGGAAGAAGGCTGTTCTAACTTCTCTATCTCTTTTCCCTTAAGTGCGATATGTACCAGCTGATGCTTTTCGTTCCATGGGCAGCCGGCTACTTCTGTTATCACATTAAAAGGATCGCTGCCGGAGGGTTGTTGATAATCATAATCAAAATAATTGATCATTTCTTCTATACGAACCGCACCTGCCGGCGGTAACTGACCGTTATTTAAAAAGCGTCTTACATTACTATAAGCTGCTTTATCTACATCAACTGAAAAAGTAGATAGTGGTTGATCAAGGGCCGTAGTAAAATTGTTTTCGGTGATATGGGCATAGCCTTCCCCGCTAAAATCCTCCACCGGATCCGGCGAAGCCACCCGGTCCGCCATCGCCTCCACTGCCATTTCAGAAGTCCTGTTTTTATAGGATTGGTTACAGGCATAGCCCAGCCAGGGCAATATTGCTATTGCAAAAATGAATCGTTTCATAAAGTTTTTATTAACTGGTTATTAAAGTATATTGTTAATGATTGAATCTGTTTTTAAATAGGTGTTGCCTTTTGTAAAACCGTGCTGGCTGACGAATTTCTTAAATTGCTCTTTATCGGGCTTTACGAGCAACGCTTTGTCATCATCCTTTTTAACCTGGGTAATATGCTCCATCACCTTTACTTCATTGGCAGTTTCTATATTGGCAAGATTGATTACATTATCCCTGAATGAAAGCCGGGTAACCCACCACGTATTGTCGTCCATTTTATAATTCAGGTAATAATCGTCTCCTTCTGCTTTTAGCAGTTGGTGTTGATCGGCCAGGTTAAAAACAGTATCAATATACCTGTACCCGGTAAATGACGAATCGGTAATCCTGGTTATTTTATATTTTCGATTAGCCTCGTATAAGGTATCTCCTTTTATCGCTGCTCCTGTATGTAATTGGCTTGCCGTTACCGTATCTTCGGTTGACTTAACGGTAAAAATCAGCTTTGGTGTAATAAACAATTCCCTTGCATTATCATAGTCAAAATAACGACCTGTCAGGTTATTTGGAATTTCTTTTAAAGTGTCATTCATCGCAGGTTGTGGTTCTTCAAATACTACGGTATTACAGGCAATAAGCAGCCAGGGCAATATGGCTATTGCAAAAAATAAGCGTTTCATTATGTAAGTTTTTTAATGATTAAAAGCTGTGGCCAGCCTCAGGCAGTAAGCAATACTGATGTCAACTCCGGATATTCACATCAGTATGCTAATGGCTTATCTGACTTTTTGATCAGATACTTCTTAATACCGTTTCTATGAAAATGGTAATCCGTTCAATTTGTTAAGGATTGGTAAAAGATGTAAGGCAAACAATACCAGTCATGCAGCAGTGATAAAGTAAAAAACAGGCATATTAAAGTATATAGCTTCAATAAGTCATGTAGTTCAAAGGCTATACGGCTTAAGACCTGAGCAGCGCCTGCCAGGCTTCGTTTATTTTTCCGGCTTCAATAAGATGGGCTGCATATTGGTGTATAGCTTCACTCCTGTTAGCGGCATCAACAGGTATCTGATCAAACCCGGTATCGGAAAAGTCGGGCTGTAGCTTCGGGAGCATTTCAACATTGGCCAAAATACCCAGGTGGTTGCCGGTAAGAATCTTACTATTTCGAATAGCTTCGGGCAATGCATCAAAACCGATGCCCAGCTTCACATTAGGTTTCTCCACCTCAAAAAGATTGGTTTGATCAACCCTGCAATACCAGTTACCTCCAAGGCGTGCTACATGTTTCAATTTCCGCTGATCGATCCTGCCGTTACCATCTATAATATTTTCATCCAGATGTATGCGTAACACCTCGCATATAACGAGATTGCCTGCTCCTCCCTTATCCCCCAGGGGCTTTACTTCAAGTACCCTGCATTCCATTTTGGCTTTGCTCTCTTTCACCAGCGGCGGTTGTATTAATTGAGCGGGCTGCATGGTAAAACCTACTTTATTAAACTCCGAGACATCTTTACTATATTCACAACTTGCAAGAGAAGTTTGCTGCACCATATCGTAATCGACTATATTGATCGCAACCTGCGGAACCTCCAGCACATTCTCCAGAGTGTGCTTGATAGTATTATCCCGTACCCTGCGGGATGGGCTGAATACGACTATGGCGGGGTCGGTAGAAAACAGGTTAAAAAAGCTAAAGGGGCTTAAATTGACCCGGCCGGCTTTATCAATGGTACTGGCAAAACATATAGGTCGCGGCGCGATAATATGCTGCAGGTAATACTGTTTATCAATTGTGCTGAGTTGTTGTAAGTCTAAGATCATAGTTTTTATTTCACCGCAGAGAAATGAGAAAAAGAGTTTACGCCGAGCTAAAAATTATTTACGATCCTGAAGAAGCCTTCCTTTAACAAAGGAACATTAAAATTGATCAGATACCCAAGTTTTTTATTCGCTAATTTTAAGTAAGTAATTAATTGAGCCTTAAAAACGGGTTCTATCCTGTCAACAGCTTTTATCTCCAATATAATTTCATTTTCTACTAAGATATCAATTACATATATTTTCCCTAAAGACACCTCTTTATAACTCATCTCTACAGGCACCTGCACCTTTGTGTAAATATCTCTAAGATATAATTCGCGAACCAATGCTATTACATATGCAGATTCCAACAAACCAGGTCCCAGCTCCTTATGTACGGTGATGCAGGCATCAAGAATAATCCCTCCAACTTTATTTAACGCTTCGTTATTCATAGTCTAGGTGTTAGCTCCACGTTCTGGTTTCTACGCGTTTAACATGTCACTTTCTAAACGACCGGTTCTAACCTCTAATATACTCCACTTTCCTAAAATCTCATGCATCATAATCTCCGCGTCAACTCCGCGTTCTCGCTTCTCCGCGGTAACATCACTTCTTCAACGCTAATATACTCCAATCCGTTTGCTCAGCAACGATTGTATTTCTCAAAGTTCCCAGGCCGTCTATTTCCATTACCACCTCATCGCCGTCCTGTAGCCACTGTTCCTTATATTCCGGGTTGTTGAGCTTACCCGTGCCATTCAACTCCAAGAAGCAGCCAGTGCCTACAGTGCCGCTTCCAATTATATCGCCGGGGTAAAGGTCTGCACCATAAGAAGCTCTTTCAACGATCTCCGCAAAGGTCCAGTCCATGTCACCCAGGTTACCTTCGCTAACCTGTATGCCGTTTACACTACAGCTCATTTTCAAATTCCAGCTTTTGCCAGTGTGGTTTTCTTTGGGTGCAATTTCGAAGTTGCTCAGCTCATCCAATGTTACCAGCCAGGGACCGACAACTGTAGCAAAATCCTTTCCCTTCGCAGGTCCCAGGTTCAATAGCATTTCCTCCATTTGTAAAGTACGGGCACTCAAATCATTCATGATCATCAAACCGGCAATATGCGCATCGGCATTGGCTGCTTTAATATTACGACCGGGTTTCCCTATAACGATTGCAGCTTCCAGCTCAAAATCAAGCTTCTGAAAATGATCGGGCATGCACCTGATGGCTCCCGGCCCCTGAATGCTGTTATGATTGGTAAAATAGAATATGGGATATTCATCAAACTCCGGTATCATGGGTACTTTACGATTGCGACGCGCGGCAGCTACGTGCTGCCTGAAAGCATAACCGTCCCGGCAGGAAGTAGGGTTCGGCACCGGCGCCAACAATCGCACATCATCCCAACCGATCCGGCCCCATGATTTACCTGCTACAATTTCATCATGAACACCCATCAGGCGCGGATACAGCTCCTCCCATTGGTTCAATAAGCCCGACATAGTACCGGGCATTGCCATCCCGCTTGTCGGATAAATATATTGATCCAGCAATATGCCGCATTGCTCATTCCCATTATGTATATAAGAGACCAGTTTCATATTCGTGTATTTTAATGAACCATTTCTATTTTCCCCATCAACACTTTTCTGAACTTCTGCATAATTGCAGGAATATCTTCCAGCTTACAGCTACCCACGCTTAACCTGAACCATTGATCAGCTTTCTTTGCACCAAAAGCCGAAAATGGTATTACAGCAATACCCTCGTTCAGCAACCCGTTGAAAATATCACCGGGGATATCTACTTTTACAGTGAGGTAAATAGAAGCCTGCGGAGCAATTGCTTCAACAGGAAGCCCTTCCTGCTTTAATGCCATCAGACCAGCATAAAAACCATCAAGACGGCGGGCGATCTTTCGTTTAAAGTTATACAGATATTCTTCTACAGCAGGCAAATCGTTTAAAAAAGCTGCCAAAGCCTTTTGCTCAGCCATGGGAGCCCAGGCCCCAACATGACTTAGAATCGTTTTCATTTTATTGATTATTTCCTGAGGTCCATATCCCCAACCGACACGCACACCGGTAGCAGCAAAATTTTTGCTTACAGCATCTGTAAAAATGGTATAATCTTTCATTGCCGGACCAACAGAAACAGGGTCAATATGTTGCGTTGATGCCTGTACCAGCAGGTTATAAATATGGTCGTATAAAACATACAGCTTCTTTTCATTATCCCCCCTCCTGCTATTTTCTTCAACAACCAGGTCGGTTATTGCTTTCATCTGCTCCTGTGTGTAACAGGTTCCTGTTGGATTTTGAGGCGAGCATAAAGCCAGTAAAACAGCGTCTTTCAGATGCGGCCGGATTTCTTCGGCAGTCAGCATAAAATTATTATCTACTGAAGTTTCGATAGCACAACCCTTTGCCCCGCTCAACTGTACATAGTAATGATTGTTCCATGATGGAACCGGGTAAATCACTTTGTCGCCCCTGTCAACAATAGTTTGATACGCTGCAAAAATCAGCGGTCGTCCTCCTGATGCCACCAATATTTCAGCAGGTGCATAATACAGGTTTTGAAAATGACGTATAAACGCAGAGAGCTGCTCTCTTAAATCTGCATTGCCCTCAGGAGCCGGGTAATTCGTTTGCTTATTTTGATAAGCTTTTATAATCGCGTCCTCCAGCAATTGAGGTATTGGAAACAGGGAAGGTGAAAAATCACCAATGGTTAAATTATAGATCTGCTCTCCCCTGCTGATACGCTCCCTGATGGCATTACCTATGGCCAGTGGCGCGGGGGCCGGCATCGTTTCTGCTAATTGTGAAAGTTTCATGAATAAAAAAATCAAATATTTAATAGATCATAGTTCATGCATCATGGATTATTGTTGATTGACTGTGCAATGAGCAGGCTTATCGTAAGCCTCTCAGTCAACTTATCAACCTCTCAACCGGTCAACCACTCAACCAGCCAACCTAACTACAAATTCCCTCTCGCCTCCTGTTCCCTTTCAATCGCTTCAAACAAAGCTTTAAAGTTTCCCTTACCGAAGCTCTTTGCTCCCTTACGTTGTATGATCTCAAAAAACAAAGTAGGCCGGTCTTCAACAGGTTTTGTGAATATCTGTAACAGGTAGCCTTCGTCATCGCGGTCTACCAGAATCCCTAATTCCTTTAGAGGCAAAAGATCTTCATCAATCTCGCCTACCCTATCCAGCAGCGTATCATAGTAAGATGCCGGCACTTTCAAAAATTCAACACCCCTGTTCTGCAGTTCCGTAACGGTTTCTATGATATTATTGGTAGCCAGGGCTGCATGTTGCACTCCTTCACCATTATAAAAGTCCAGGTATTCTTCGATCTGGGATTTCTTTTTTCCTTCGGCGGGCTCATTGATGGGAAATTTAACAAAGCCGTTACCGCTACTCATTACCTTACTCATCAATGCAGAGTATTCTGTAGAGATATCGTTATCATCAAAGGAAATGATATTACGGAAACCCATTACCTCTTCGTAAAATTTCACCCATTCATTCATTTTATTCCAGCCTACATTACCTACACAATGATCAACATATAACAACCCTGTTTGTGATGGATTATAGGATGACTCCCATTTTTTATAGCCGGGCAAAAAAGCTCCCCGGTAATTTTTCCGTTCAATAAAAAGATGCACCGTATCTCCATAAGTATGTATACCACTCATCACCACTTCACCCGCTTCGTCGGTTAAACGCAAAGGCTCCATAAAGCTTCTGCCACCTCTTTGTGTGGTTTGTCTCCAGGCATCTGTAGCATCCTGTACGCGCAGGGCCAGCATCTTCACCCCGTCTCCATGACGGGCTACATGCGCGCTTATTTCATTATCGCCTTTAAGGGAAGTAGTAAAAACAAAAGTGAGCTTGTTCTGGCGAACCGCATAGCTGGCACGGTCTTTAACACCGGTTTCAGGACCAGCATAGGCAAGGGATTGAAAACCAAATGCGGTTTTATAAAAGTGTGCGGCCTGCTTGGCATTGCCCACATAAAACTCTATGTAATCAGTGCCCTCAAGCGGTAAAAAATCAACAACATCAGCTACAGCTTGCGCTGACTGTAATGTATTAGACATAATAAAAATTTTAATCGTTAAAAGAAAAAAACAGAAAGGGAAATTCCTTTACAGGAAAATACGGGAATAGGTTAGATACGGTGATCAGTAGCAAGCGCCTCAACAAGCAATACGTAATTTACGCGCTTGTCCGTAAAAATTTTATATGGATAATCAGGCCTCATCGGTAATACAAAGATAGTTATTTTTTTAATGCAATGATTTTATCTGTAATTTTAAACTGCCAATGATGTAATGCGTTACTTATAAAAAGTACTTTACAAACGATGCCATACTTTAGAAACTTTACCTACTGGATTGATAAAAGAAAATGGAAGTACTGTTTTCTTTTGGCTACCCTGGCTATGGCGCGATGAGCCGAAATGTTTAATACTCATATTTGACAGGGAATGTAAAGCAAACCGTTCTATATTTTACATTCCACATTTTACATTTTAAATTATGGTACATGGCTCATTATTATACATTGGGAAAAATCCCTCATAAACGGCACACACAATTCAGAAAGCCTGATGGTTCGCTATATAGCGAACAGCTATTTTCTACAGAAGGTTTTAGCGATGACTACTCATTGCTATACCATTGTCATCCTCCTACGCAAATTATCAGGACCGAACCCCAGGTGGATGTAAGTCCTCAGATAGCTGAAGAAAAAATGCTGCAGCACCGCAGCTTTGAAGGCTTTAACATCAAACCTGTAAAAGACTATCTGCAAAGCCGTATACCCGTGTTAGTCAATAACGATTGTCACATTGTGCTGGCGGCGCCCCAACAAAGCATGCGGGATTACTATTATAAAAATACAGATGCAGACGAGCTTATTTTTATACATGAAGGTAGCGGTACCGTGCATACGCAATATGGCGAATTGCTCTTTAGTTATGGCGATTATATTATGCTGCCCCGCGGCACCATTTATCAAATATCTTTTAATGATGAGAACAATCGCTTATTCATCGTAGAATCCTTTACGCCTTTACGTTTTCCCAAAAGGTATATGAGTCGCTTTGGACAATTGATGGAACATGCACCTTACTGCGAGCGGGATATACGCCCGCCACAGGATCTGCAGACATTTGATGAGAAAGGCGATTTCATGATTAAAGCCAAGAAAAAAGGAATGTTGTATGGATTACATTACGGCACGCACCCTTTTGATGTGGTAGGTTGGGATGGCTGCTGTTATCCCTATATTTTCTCCATCCACGATTTTGAACCGATTACCGGCCGCGTGCATCAACCACCACCGGTGCATCAAACTTTTGAAACCAACGCCTTTGTGGTATGCTCCTTTGTACCGAGGCTATTCGACTACCATCCTTTAGCCGTTCCGGCGCCTTATAACCATAGCAATATCGATAGCGATGAAGTGATCTACTATGTAGACGGGGATTTTATGAGCCGCAAAAATGTAACACGCGGTATGATTACATTACATCCGGCAGGTATTCCACACGGACCACACCCCGGAGCTGTTGAAAAAAGCATAGGAGCAAAAGAAACAAAGGAACTCGCAGTAATGGTGGATACATTCCGGCCACTGATGCTTACCCAACAGGCGCTGGATATAGAAAATGATAATTATGTTATGAGCTGGGCTGAATAATAAAATTCGGCCCTGGTAATATCTTAGGTTTGTGGCGCAGCGCTGCAAACCTTTATTATTATTATTATTTACATTCGCATCAATAAGTTTATTGCATGAGTATTGCCCCCATTGAGCAACTTAAACAACATATAAGCCGGTTGGTGAATACCAGCAATATTGAGTTTGCCGACCTGGAGTCGTTTTTTGAGATAAGAACGATAAAGCGCAAACAGCATTTATTACGCCCGCCACAAATATGCAGGCACGAGAGTTATATTGTTAGCGGATTATTTCAAACTTCCTTTATTGATGAAAATGCGGAAGAACACATATTATATTTCCCCCATGAAGACTGGTGGACCGGCGATTTTAAAAGCTTTAGAAATATCGAACCAGCTACCTTACAAATTATTGCACTTGAGAACTCGGTGGTGCTACAAATAACTAAAAACAGGCTGGAACAACTTTATACACTGTCTCCTGTATTCGAAAGATTCTTTCGCATACTCAATGAAAACAGCGCTATTGCTTTGCAAACCCGCCTGATACAATTATTTTCCTCAAAAGCGGAAACAAATTATCACAGCTTCCTAAAAAAATATCCGAAAATAGTAAACAGGCTTAACAGGAAGCAAATTGCCGGGTACCTTAATATTACTCCCCAGTATTTAAGTCAACTTAAATAAGAATCAATCCAATAAAATTCTTCAACTAGTTGAAGAATTTCGATTTTGCTTAATTATAGCTTTATGCTTTAAATATACTAAGCATGAAAACGTTATTTGATGAAGTAACTATTGGAAAGAGAAAGTTGAACAACCGGTTTCTGGTTGCTCCTATGACAAGAGTAAGCGCCGACCTATACGGTATACCTACTACTGAAATGGAGGCGTATTATACAAACTTTGCAAAAGGGGGCTTCGGGGGCATAATCACAGAGGGAATTTATACAGACAATTTACATTCCCGATCCTATCCTAACCAACCCGGACTGGTTAACGCAACACAAATTGAACAGTGGAAAAAAATAGTAACCAGCATACACCGGCATGATTCAATAGCAATAGCGCAGCTTATGCATGCAGGAGGTATTTCGCAACATCTTGATGAAACCCGGGCTCCTTCTGCAATACGGCCCTTAGGTGAAAAAATGGCTCATTACGGAGGCAAACCAGGCAGGTTTCCCATGCCCGAAATGATGACAAAAGAAAATATTGAAGATGTAAAAAATGGATTTATCAATAGTGCATTAAATGCCTTGGAAGCTGGGTTTGATGGTATTGAATTACATAATGCCAATGGTTATTTATTAGACCAATTTTTAACGCCCTATACCAACACCCGCGATGATGAATACGGTGGCAACTGGGAAAACAGGCTACGGCTGGTTGCTACCATCATTAAATCCATAAAGCGCCGGGTGCCTGAAAGCTTTATAATCGGACTAAGAATATCAGAAGGAAAAGTGAATAACCCCGATTATCGCTGGGAAGAGGGGCATCATGCCGCTATAGCTATTTTAAAGATACTCAGTAAATTACCTATCGACTATTTGCACGTAGCTGCCGAAAGCACCGGATGGGCAAATGAATGTTTATATAATAATGGAATGTCGCTGACCGGATTGGCAAAAATGATACTTAACTGCCCTGTAATTGCCAATGGGAACTTACATGATAAAGACTTAGCCGATTATCTTTTGCAAACGAAACAGGCAGATCTGTTTGCTATTGGTAAAGCGGCGCTTGCCAACCCGGATTTAGTTAACAAACTAAAGCGAAACCGCCCCTTAAAAAATTTTGACAGCCGTTCTTTATATCCTAACCCATCTTTATTTGCAGAGGAAGTATATCTAAAATATAGAGCCCATAACCCGTGATATTGCAAAGCCCCTGGGTTGTTCAAGCAGTCTTATCTATATTTATTTTTATCGTTTAGCATTTGAATGAGTTGTTTTTCATCACCAACAAGATAGCAGGCAATAAACTTTAATGGCGCTTTATCGGATGCGTTATCAAACCTGTTTATTATTATGCCTGCAGGTTCGAAAAAAGCATCGCCGGCCTTTAAAATTTTCAAACTGTCGCCATTGGTTTCGAAAAGAACCGTACCGGAAACAATATATCCGGCCACAGGACAAAGATGTTTATGAGCGCCTGCTTTTTGCCCCGGCTCAAAATTTATTTCCTGCACATCAACCTTTTTAACAGGCTGTTGCGCCAGGTGAGCTACCAGTAATTGTTTCCTGCTTATTTTATCCTGCGTTATGCCATTACGTGTTAGCGAAATAAAAATAATCCATAATAAAATTTTCAAAGAGTTCTTCCGGGTTGTGGCAAGGGTAATCAGATGGTTCATAACTATAAAATTTAATTGTCAATTCAAAGTTGAACTGTTTGCATTAAATTTTATATTGACCTATATCAAGGCTTTTTAAGCCTGGACAATGTTTCTGGTCTTATTTTCAAATAGGATGCTATAATGTGTTGGGGAAATGCTTGCTCAATATCGGCACGGCGGGCAATCAGCTCTTTGTATCTATCCTTTGCTTTTAATTTGATCAACGACGTTTCTTTAGAGCATTTATTTACGAACAAGCTGTCAGCAATATCTTTAAAAATGGAGAGCCATTTTAGATCTTTGCATAAAAGAACATACTGCTCTCTATTAATGGTATAAATAACCGATTTGGTGTAAGCCTTAATGTACCCCGGCGACGGTACACCTGTTATAAAGCTCCGATACGAAGAAATAATAAAACCGGTGCTATATAACTCATTTATAATAATGTCACAATTATCATCTTCAAAATACGATATTAAAGAACCCGTTTCAACAACACCCAAAAAATTACAAACCTGGTTTTCTTTTACCAAAAACTCATTCTTATTGTATGTGAGTTTTTCACCGATGGTTTTAAATACATTAATTATCTCTAAATAATCCATTTTAAATAACTAGGTGTTATAGGCACCCGAACATTGAATCGTTTAAATGTTTAAAGTTATGATCTAACGTTATGCGAACCAGGTAAAATATTTATTTGCTGTAATGTATTTAATCCGTCGTTAATTAATTTGGAAAGTTCGGGTCTTTTTATTTGTAGTTGCTGTAAATATTGTTCTATTCCTTCTTTCAATTGCGGATATATGTCCCTGTCAATTACAATTTCTAATATCTCCAGGGCACAAAGCCAGTCACCGGTATGGCTGGCTTTTATATTTTCCCATACCTCTACCAGCTCGTTTTCCATACTCTTCCCTTCTCTAACGTTACGTACCTGCTGATACAGTTGGTGCAATGCAAGCCGGTTTGCATTGTAAGAAGAAACCGGCATTTCCCTGGGAAGCAGGGTTACCTGCTCAAAAGCATCCTTGTCTGCTGCGCCGGCAAACACGGAAACAATTCTCTCCCCAACAGCCATATCATAGCATCCCCAGGAGGGCTCAAACAATACCTGTCCTGTATGTGTGTCTTTTACTTCACATGTAGTAAAACGAATTAAAATGACCTTATTGTTGTTTAGTACAATGGCCTCTACCCGGCCTTTTACATCCAATCCGCTCCCAAAATGCAATGTAACAGTTTTGCCTTCTTCAATGCCCAGGTGTTTCAGATCATCCAAAGAACATTCCTCAATGGGCGTATCCATATCTTTCAATTTTCCAACGGGCGACCCGAAACCTGCTTTATGATAGCCTTTACCATGCCCCTCCAGTTCCTTATTGCCAACAGCTAATGCAGTAGCCCCTTTTGTTTGTATATAGGTTAGTTGTTCCTCCTTTCTGTTCCCGACAAATACGCCAGACACCTGTAGTCCGGAGCTATACACCGCGGTGCACGGCATCCCGCTTTCAATGGCCTTTCTTAAACCCCAAACGCCGCCCCTCCTATATGAAAGCGAATTGGCAAATTCGTCCAGCACCCGCACCAGGTTCTCAAAATCAGGCGTTACAAACAGCTGGGGCTGGGGTTGTGTTATATCGTATGCATAGTTAACCGCATCCAGGGTATATGGAATTTTTCTCACATCGGGTTTCATACAGCTTACGCTTTCGCCTATCGAAGAAAGGAGTCCGGCTCCGTATATTTTATAGTTATCCAAATCGCCTATCAATCCGTATTCTACGGTCCACCAATGTAACCGGGCCAGCAAAGCCATTTCAGAAGGGGCGCCCATGTTAGCTTGTATATACGCCAATTCTTCTTCTGCCCGGGCGATTAATTGTTGATCGGTACCCGCCAGTTCTTTTAATACAGCAAGCTTGCGGATAGCTTCAAACAGTTCGTGGTCTTTTTTCGAACTCATGGCTTTGGTGCCCACTTCGCCGGTAAATTGCAAATACCGGGCGTATTCCGGTTCACCTATAATGGGTGCATGCCCTGCAGACTCATGTATGATATCCGGTGCGGGGGTATATTCAATATGTTCTATCTGTCTTATGTCAGCAGCAATAATTAAAACCCGGTAAGCCTGAAACTCCATAAAAGCCTGTGAGGGTATAAAGCCGTTTACCGTTACAGCTCCCCAACCAATCTGCTTCAGATGATCGTTCATTGTTTGCAGATTGGGAATATACTCAATGGTTAACCCGGCTTTCTTCAACCCTGGTATGTACGGGTAATAGGCAACATCCTTTAAATAATTGTAATTCTGCCGCATTACGTAACGCCATACGGCATGGTCTACCGGTGTATAATGATGATAATGCTGCGGCACAACATATTGCCGCAAATGATTGGGTAAGCGATCTATTATAGCATTGTTATAATTGTTCATACAGCACTGCAAAGTGCAATATTAAACAAAAACTAACAACTGTAAGTTTTTTACCACGAAGCATGCAGAGAAAACCCGAAGGGCGCCATGTGGCTGAAAAAAATGTTATGCATCCCCCAAATTATTGTTCGCCGGCCATCTTTAATACCAGCTCCCATTCGTCCGGTTTTACCGACTGGGTAGACAGTCTTCCCAAACGTACCAGGTCCATATCAGCTAATTTAGGTTCGGCTTTTATCTGGGCAAGAGTTACGGGATTCTTCAGTTTTTTATGAGGAGCTACTTCTACTGCTACCCAACGTTCGTCGTCGGTGGTGGGATCCTGGAACGCCTCTTTTACAATTTTTGCAATACCTACAATTTCTACGCCCTCATTGCTATGGTAAAAAAAAGCCAGGTCGCCCTTTTTCATAGCCTTCAGGTTCAGTCTTGCTGCATAATTACGTACACCGTCCCATACGGTTTTTTTGTCTTTCACTAACTGGTCCCAGCTATATTTAAACGGTTCTGATTTAATCAACCAATAAGCCATGATAAAAAATAATAAATATTGAATGAAAAATATTAAGTGATAAATTTATACTCATAAAAGTAGAAATCATTTGCAACAATTAAGCATTTGGGAGGCAGAAACATTTTATGCTCCACAGGATATTGTAATCGTAGGCGCTGGCTTTAGCGGCTTATGGGCAGCGCTGCATTTAAAGCAAAAATATCCCTCAAAGAAAATAACTATCATAGAACGGGGAGCCACACCAGCGGGCGCTTCGCCTCGTAATGCCGGTTTCGCTTGCTTTGGTAGTCTCACAGAAATATTGTCCGATATAGAAACAATGGGCGCCGATAAGGCGCTGCAGCTGATTAGCTGGCGTTTTGAAGGGTTAAAGATCATTCGCCAGCATTTCAATGATATCGATTTTGACTACTATAACACAGGAGGATACGAGCTGCTGAATAACAATGCGCCGCTTGAGCAACTAGGCTATATCAACGGTCTTCTTTATACTATCACCAATGCAACCGAAACTTTTGTACAAAAAGATAATTGTATAAATGATTTTGGTTTTGCCGGGATTACTCATGTTTTGGAGAACCGTTTCGAAGGAGCACTTCACTCGGGAAAATTGCTCAGGGCTTTACTGCAAAAGGTAATATCTATGGATGTACAGGTAATGTTTGGAACAGAGTTAAAAAGCTTTGAAGAGAATAATGATGAGATAGCCTTGCACACCAGTGATAAAAGAACGCTATTTACACAACAGCTGGTATTCTGCACCAATGCTTTCAGTAAATCCCTGCTACCGGAGATAGCGGTGGTACCAGCGCGGGGACAGGTGTTGCTGACTGAACCTATCCCCGGTTTAAAGCTGAACGGTGTTTTTCATTATGACGAAGGTTTCTATTATTTCAGGAACCTGAACGACCGGATCCTGCTAGGCGGTGCGCGGAATACATCTATTGAAACTGAATATACATTGGATGCATTCACCACCTTACCGATACAGCAGGCGCTGGAAGATTTTTTAAGCAAGGTGGTATTACCCGGGCAACGGGTGGCCATTCAACAACGCTGGGCGGGTATCATGGCTATGGGACCAGATAAGTCGCCTGTTTTAAAGCAGCTTACAGAACGCACTTTCTGCAGCGTGCGGTTAAGCGGTATGGGCGTGGCTTTGGCACCCATGATGGGCAAAATGCTGGCAGAAATGGTATAAAAATGGGGTAACGGAATATACCTGAGCCCGCACTTAACGATGTTTATAAAAAATTCTCTTATATGAATCCAAAACTATTGATAACAATAAGCATTGGCGTTTGCATAACAGCTTGTAATAACACAGCAAAAGAAAAAGAGGCGCAGGCTAAGGCTGTTCAATATAAAAAGCTGGACAGCGCTCAATGGCTGTTGGGCAACTGGTTCCATCGTTCTAAGGATGGCGCAGCAACAGAAATATGGAAAAAATTGAATGACTCTACTTTGAGTGCCGAAAGTTTTGTCATTGCAGGAGAAGACACGGTATTTTATGAATCAGTAAAATTGCAGGCACGTAATAGAAACATTCATTATGTGGTAAGTGTAAAGGAGCAAAACAACGAGGCGCCCGTGAGTTTTAAACTTGTCTCTGCTGATGGTTCTAAATTGATTTTCGAAAACCCCGCACATGATTTCCCTTCAAAGATCACTTATACAAAAATCGGAAGTGACTCTTTGTACGCTGAGATTTCCGGCGTGACTAAAGGACAGGAAAGAAAAGAAGGATTCCCTTTTAAAAAGATAAAACAATAGGCGATGAGGCCGCTAAAAAAATAAAGGCCGCAGCAACCGGATTTGATTGCTGCGGCCTTTACAATTCGTTAAGAAGATCATACGATCGTTCTAACACCTTCTGCTATCACCGAAGAAAAAACACCTGGCTTATAGCCGATCTTTTCACTATAATATTGGGTTAACTGCTCACTGAAATCGTCAAAGCTGTCCTTTTTTACAAGCGCTATCGCACATCCGCCAAAGCCTGCTCCGGTCATACGGGCGCCAATACAGTCGTCAAAGGTTTTGCAAAAATCTACAATGGTATCCAGCTCTGCCCCCGATACTTCATACAGGCTTTGCAAGGAGGCGTGAGAAGCATACATTAACTCCCCGAAACGTTGGATATTGCCCGATACCAGGGCTTGTCTTGCATCTTTTACCCGCTGATCTTCGGAAATCACATGCAACGCCCGGTTCTCTACTACATTATCATTAATCAGCGAACGATGCCTGTTAAAGTCTTCAATACTCACTTCGCATAAATGGTTTACAGAAAGTACCTGCTGCAGCTGTTTTAAAGCTGTTCGGCATTCATTAAACCGTTCGTTATATTTCGATTCTACCAGTTTCCTGGGTTTATTGGTGTTGATGATTGCCAATACATAATCGCCTATTTCAAAAGGCAGGTATTCGTAATCCAACGTATCACAATTCAGCAGTACTGCATTGGCCTCTTTACCCATGGCCACCGCAAATTGGTCCATAATACCGCTGTTTAAACCCATAAAATCGTTTTCTACCCGTTTACCGAGTAAAGCAAGTTCTACCTTACTCATACCACCGTTAAACAATTCATTTAACGCATGAGCTGTCAAAACCTCAATAGAGGCAGAAGATGAAAGCCCTGAACCGATAGGCAGGTTGCCGCTAAAAAGAAAGTCAAGCCCTGCCAGCTCTACACCGGCCTGGGTGAATTCGTGAATTACGCCTATCGGATAATTAAACCACTCATACCCCGTTTTGCTGTAGCTGCTTTGTTGTGGAACATCTGTTGTTTCGGGGAAATCAACGGCGCGAAACCGGAAAATGTTATCGTCATTCTTTGCCACTAGTAATGTAGTGCCCATCGTGATCGCACAAGGCATTACCATGCCTCCATTATAGTCTATATGTTCTCCAATAAGATTTACACGGCCGGGGCAAAAGAAAATATGTTGAGCAGGTTTGTTAAAATTCTTTTCAAATTCAAGCCTCAGGTTATCGATAGTCATGTCAATTCTATATTTTTATGTAAAATAAATGTATGGTCGAAATATCAGAACAACAGCATGGCAAACATCCAAACGGGAAAGACATTTTTGTTTATTCTTTAAAAAACGATGCGGGAACCATTGTACAGATAACTAACTATGGAGCCATCATCATGGCGATAAAAATAAAGAAATCCGACAACACTTACAATGATATTGTTCTGGGCTTCGATACCCCGGCTCAATACTGGAGCAAGGAATACCTCGCCAACTATCCTTATTTCGGCGCTGTGATTGGCCGTTATGGCAATCGTATTGATAAAGCGTCAATAACCATCGATGGAACCGATTACAAACTGAACAGCTCCAGCCCGGGCTTTCAGCTACATGGTGGCGTTGAGGGATTTGACAAAAAGGTATGGGAAAGAGTTCCATCGTTGGCAAACGAGCTCGTGCTTCAGTATATAAGCCCTGATGGTGAAGAAGGCTTTCCCGGTGAATTAACAACGCAAATACTTTTCAGGCTTAACGACAATAACGAATTAAGCTACGAGTTCAAAGCCACTACCACCAAACCAACAGCTGTAAACCTCACACATCACAGCTATTTCAATCTGAATAACGGGGAAGGAGATATACAGAATCACTATCTTAAGATCAATGCGGGTAATTACCTGGAGCAGGATGCCAATTATTGCACAACAGGTAATATACTAAGCGTTGAAAATACCCGGAATGATTTTCGCAATTACAATCAAACAGGTAATATTGAAGATCCTGAGAAGGGCATCGATATCAGCTTTCCGCTTGATAACCCTTCGCTGGATAAGGTTGCGGCTGAGGCTTATTGTGATGAGCAGGACATTAAATTGCAGGTATTTACCACCGAACCTTTGGTTCATTTATACAATGCGGTAGGCTCTCCTGTGATCACAGGTAAAAATGGCACGCAATACAAACCGTTCTCAGGATTTTGTTATGAAACGCAAAAACACCCGAATGCTATAAGGGTGGCCGGATTCCCTGATACCATATTAAGACCGGGAGACCAGTATTATACAAAAACAGTTTACCGCATCGCCAGTAAATAAGATCATTCTATAAAAAGTAAAAAGAGGATCACCTGAGATCCTCTTTTACTTTTGCTGCAACAACAAGCCAGTAAATATTAATATATGGCATTACTATCCATTATAGAGCCATTATAGTTTACCAGGTTATTGATTCTCTGCATCATATTACTTTGCCAGGCTCCGCAGTCGTTTGAGTAACCTACATATACCTGTTGCGATACAAATTGTCCTTGCTTGTAAAACCTTACTACAAGGTTACATTGACCGAGGGCTTTTGCTTCTGCTTTAGGAGCTATAACAGCAAACAGCCCCGTAAATGCTGAAACAACGGCAATGCAAATACCTAATGTTTTCTTTTTCATGATCATAAATTTTAAAATTTGTTGATAATGTGTTTTGACAAGACAAACTTCACTTAAACAGGCAAAATATAACAGCAATTATTACGATTCGCTAAAGTTGATTTACAATCCGCAAAGGAATTAAGCGGCGCCAATCCATTTCAGAAAAGAAACGTGAATAGTATAGAACCGCAAGAATCTTAAGACATTTAACGGGAATATTACACCAGAATATTGTTAACAGAAGTGATAACGCAATATCCTATTTCAGTTTTAGGGCATTGGCCGCTACCCAGCCCGTACTCCAGGCGTTTTGGAAATTATATCCACCGGTAATACCGTCAACATCGATCACCTCGCCTGCGAAAAAAAGGTTTTCCTGCTTTTTACTCATCATGGTGTTGGAGTCGATCTCGCCTAATGTTATACCGCCGGCGGTTACGAATTCCTCTTTGAAAGTTGTTTTACCTTTCACGGTAAAAAGATAATTGGTTAGCTTTTTTACCAGTTCATTTTGCGGTTTAGCCTGTAAATCAGCGCGGCGGGAATTTTCGGGTACCAGGCATTCTTTCAACAAAAACTCCCATAAACGTTGAGGTAACCCAAAAGGGTTTTTATGATACAGCAATGCGGAGCCATTTTCATTACGCAGCTGAAGGAATCGCTCCTTTAAGGTTTGTTCATTATAGTCAGGCAGCCAGTTTACAACAACGTCAAACTCCCAGTTCCTCTCTGCCAGTTCCCTCGCAGCATAAGCGCTCAATTTCAATACACCTGGCCCGCTTAATCCCCAGTGGGTAATCAATACCGGACCCTGTTGCTGTAACTTGCTACCCGTTATTTTTACCAACGCACTAGGCACGCTTACACCCATCAATTGTGTAATGGGATGCTTTGGTAAATTAAAGGTAAATAAGGAGGGAACAGGTTTTGAAAAGCTATGACCTGTTTGTACCAGCCAATCGAACATAGCAGCTTTAGGAAATCCACCCGTTGCTACGCATATATGCGACGCCGTTAGTTGTTCATTATCGGATGTAACAAGCCTGAATCCTTCCTCAAATGCATTAATGCTTTTAATATCACAGTGCATCCTGATGTGCACATTGTATTTATCGGCTTCTCTTAGCAGGCAATCGATAATAGTTTGTGAAGAATCGGTAACCGGAAACATACGGCCATCTGCTTCCGCTTTAAGCTCTACACCCCGCTCTTTAAACCACGCAATGGTATTATGCGTAAAAAACTGGTGAAAGAGTTTTTTTACAAAATTGCCACCCCGGGGGTAACGTTTAGACATTTCTGTAATATCAAAACAGGCGTGGGTTACATTACAACGGCCACCGCCACTTACTTTAACCTTCGATAATAATTTATTCGAACGCTCTACGATCGTCACTTTTACCCCGGGGTTCAAACGCGCCGCATTTACAGCGCAAAAAAAACCTGCGGCACCGCCGCCTATTACTATGAGCGATTTTGCTTTTATAATTGATAATTATTTATGGATAAGAAGATGGTTCGTAGTTGACCGACCATGAACCTTAAACTAGGCGCATACAAATAAATTGGGATTATTTTTTTCCGCTTCTTCAATAGGCGCATAGTTAGAAAGTATATCTGCTTTGCCTTTTCTTACGCATACATCATGTTCAAAATGTACCGAGGGTTTTCCATCTTTAGTACGTATCGTCCATCCGTCTGGTTCGGTAAATACATCTTTAGTACCCATATTTATCATCGGCTCAATGGCTAGTACCATTCCCTCTTTTAGTTTTACGCCGCTGCCCCGCTTGCCATAGTTGGGTACCTGTGGATCTTCGTGCATACTTTGTCCCAGTCCATGTCCTACCAGCTCCCTTACCACCCCATAGCCATACTTTCTCTCTGTATGCTCCTGGATAGCAAAAGCCAGATCACCCATGCGGTTACCGCTAACGGCCTTCTCAATACCTTTGTAAAGCGATTCTTTGGTCACTCTTACCAGTTGCTGTATATCTTCAGCTACTTCGCCTATCACAAATGTATAGGCATGATCGCCATGCCATTTATTTAAGATGATGCCTACATCAATTGAAACAACATCACCCTCCTTTAATTCGTTTTTATTAGGGAATCCGTGTACTACTACATCATTTACAGAAATGCAGGAATTGAAAGGATACCCGTGATAATTCAAAAAAGACGGAACACCATTATGATCTTTAATATAACCTCCGATAAATTCGTCTAAAGACAAGGTAGTAATGCCGGGTTTTAACATTTTTGCCACTTCGGTTAAAGTCTGGCTTACCATTAATGCACTTTTACGCATCAGCTCTACCTGCTCATCTGTTTTGATAATTGTCATAGCCTGCAAAGTTCATAAAAAAACCCGGTAAAACCGGGTTTGTATTTTAATAAATTAAGTAGCCAGATTAAATCTGCACGGCAGAAGTTGTCTGCCTTCCCTGAATACGCCCACCTTTCATTAAGCCATCGTACTGGCGCATCATCAACTGGGTTTCGATTTGCTGAAGCGTATCTAAAACCACACCTACCATAATCAACAATGATGTACCACCGAAGAACATGGAAAAAGCCTGCGTCATTCCGAACAATAACTGGATCAAACCGGGAAGAATACCAATAAAGGCTAACATCACAGCGCCCGGGAAAGTGATTCTATCCATAATGCTACCAATATAATCAGTAGTTGGCTGACCTGGTTTTACCCCAGGGATAAAACCGTTATTTTGTTTAAGGTTATCTGAAATTTGTTTAGGGTTAAATATCAGTGCTGTGTAAAGGAAAGTAAAGCCAATTACCACAACAGAGTAAATCAGCATATACCAGCCACTGGTATGATCAGTAAACATCCGCCCCAGGTCTCCACCGTTTTTACCTAAGGTAAATAAAGTAGGGATAAACAAGATAGCCTGAGCAAAGATAATGGGCATTACACCCGCACTGTTTACCTTTAACGGTAAAAACTGGCGTGCACCGCCAAACTGCCTGTTACCAACTATTTGCTTGGCATAGTTAACAGGTACTTTTCTAACCGCCTGGATTAACAATATACAACCCATATTGATGGCAATGTATAATGCGATTTCTATGATGAAAATAAGGATATCGCCGGTACGCTGCGAGCGGAAAGAAAGCTCCTGCGCAAATGCCTGTGGTAAACGTGCCAGTATACCCATCATAATGATCAGCGATGTACCGTTTCCTAAACCTTTGTCTGTGATCTTTTCGCCCAACCACATTACAAATAAGGTACCAGCAGTTAATACTACTACCGTAGTAATGGTAAAATAAGTAGTTCCGAAACCTGGTACAATAGCCGGTCCCGAAGTTTGACGTAAATAAGCCACATAAGCAAAAGCCTGTACCACGGTAACTATTACCGTAATATAACGTGTTATTTGGTTGATTTTTTTGCGGCCGCTCTCTCCTTCCTTCTGCATTTTCTGGAAAGTAGGCACCAGTACCGTCATTAACTGTACGAAAATAGAAGCAGTAATGTAAGGCATAATACCCAACGCGAAAATGGAGGCCATATTAAAAGCGCCACCCGCAAAAGTATTGATCAGATCGAGGATACCATTCTGAGACTGAGATTTACTCAGTTGTTCTAAAGCAATTGGATTGATTCCAGGCAAAGTGATATGCGCACCCAGCCTGTAAACAGCTACAAGCAATAAAGTGAAAAGAATTTTACTCCTTAACTCTTCAATGCTCCAGATATTCTTTAATGTTTGTATAAATTTTTTCACCTGATTTCTCTTGAATATTTTTTATTGATACCTGTCAGGAGCCCGCCCGGACAAAGTCCCCGCCAGAACAATTCCCTCGGGCTGGCATTTGGACCGGGAACTTCGAAGAAATTCCTTCTTACATAACAATCGTCAAAATCAATTGACGCACCCGACAGGTGCGTCAATCTGATTATCGAATTAATTTAAAATCTCTACAGTTCCGCCGGCTGCTTCAATAAGCGACTTAGCTTTTTCGCTTACTGCATGCACTTTAAAGCCGAACTTGCCTTTTAATTCGCCGGTTCCTAAAACTTTGATTTTATCGGTTTTAGCTACTGCGCCGATTTCATACAGGCTGTCGAAAGTAAACTCAGTAAGGCCATATACTTCTGCGTAATGATCAAACTGACCTACATTAAATACTTTATAAGTAATTTTTCCCGGATTTTTAAATCCTCTTTTAGGTACACGACGCTGGATGGGCATCTGACCACCTTCGTGAGCCATTTTGCTTTTGTAACCAGCGCGGCTTTGTCCACCTTTGTTACCTTTGGTTGAGGTACCACCGTAGCCGCTACCTTCACCACGACCAATTCTCTTTTCTTTGTGCGTAGAACCTTTTGCAGGTTTTAATTCATGTAATTTCATGCTATGCTTTTTTTTTACTTGCGCCTCAAAGCGGAGGCTCGCTTCTTAAAATGATAAATGTAGAATTTTAAGGATGCAAATGTATAACACTTACACTTCAAATTCTACATTTACTATGGAAAATATTAGATTTCTTCTACTTTCAGCATGTGCTCTACCTTGCGGATCATGCCCAGCACCTGCGGTGTAGCTTCAACTTCTTTACTGCTATTAGTTTTGTTTAAACCCAGGGCCTGCAAAGTAAGCTTTTGTCTTTCCGGGCGATCGATAGGGCTTTTTACTAATGTTATTTTTACTTTTTTCATTTCGAGTATGTTTGAGGTTCAAAGTTGAACATTTAAAGTTGTTGCAAAACATTGAACTTTAAACATTTAACTTCAAACAAAATTAACCTTGAAATACTTTCTTTAAACCTAAGTTGCGTGTTTTAGCAATAGTTACCGGCTCACGTAACATAGCTAAAGCTTTAAATGTAGCTTTTACCACGTTATGAGGGTTAGCAGAACCCAAAGATTTTGCTAATACGTCATGCACACCGGCAGCTTCTAAAACAGCACGCATAGAACCTCCCGCAATTACTCCTGTACCCGGTGTAGCAGGCAGGATCATTACTTTAGCAGCGCCATCCTTGCACCATTGGTCGTGAGGAATAGTACCTTTCAAAATAGGAACTTTGATCAGGTTCTTTTTTGCGTCTTCTATACCCTTTGTAATAGCTTCCTGAACCTCTTTGGCTTTACCTAAGCCATGGCCTACAACACCATTACCATCGCCCACTACTACTAAAGCTGAAAAACTAAAAGCACGGCCACCTTTGGTAGTTTTTACCACACGGTTTATAGCTACTACCTTGTCTTTTAACTCAAGATCGTTTGCTTTTACTTTGTTGTACGTAACTGTTGACATTATATCTATTTAGAATTATAGTATTTATTAAAATTGAAGACCACCTTCTCTTGCACCTTCAGCTACCGCTTTAACACGGCCGTGATATAAATAACCACCACGATCAAAAACCACTTCTTTTACATTCAGCTCACCTGCTTTGCGTGCCAAAGCTGCACCTACTAATTTGCTTTTATCGCTTTTAGTACCGCTTTGAGCCTTAATATCTTTATCTTTTGAAGAAGCAGCAGCAATAGTCACTCCCTTGCTGTCATCAATCAGCTGAGCATAGATATCAGTATTGCTACGGAAAATAGCCAGTCTTGGCTTTTGCGCAGTACCACTGATTTTTCTACGAATAGTGTGGCGGATTTTTAGTCTTCTTAATGATTTTACGTTTGACATCTTTTTATAATTTTCTCCTGATGCTGCCAGGAGTTGAGTTGATATGTTGAAATGTTTAAAAGTTGATAAGAAATTGTTGCCTCAAACCTGCCAACTTTTAAACCTGTTAACTTAAAACTTATTTACCAGCAGATTTACCAGCTTTTTTCCTTACAATTTCACCTACAAAACGAACACCTTTTCCTTTGTAAGGCTCTGGTTTACGCAGGCTGCGGATCTTAGCGCATACCGCTCCTACCAGTTGCTTGTCGCTACCAGAAATAGTAATAATCGGGTTCTGACCTTTCAATTGCTCTGTAGCCAATGTCAGTTCGCTCGGTACTTCTACAATAATATTGTGAGAATAACCTAAAGAAAGATCTAAAAGATTTCCCTGGTTGGTAGCTTTGTAACCCACACCCACTAATTCCAGTTTTTTCTCAAAACCATCAGTTACACCCTGAACCAGGTTAGCCAATAAAGCGCGGTATAAACCGTGCTGGGCACGATGCTGGATCTGGTCGGAAGGACGGCTTAAAGTAACCTGGCCATCTTTCACTTCTACTTTAATATCAGGATTAACCGCTTGTTTAAGCTCTCCTTTTTTTCCTTTAACGGTAACTACATTATCGCTACCCACCTGCACTGTAACGCCATCCGGAACAGTGATGATTTTTTTTCCTATACGTGACATAATTTCAATTTGAAAATTAGTTATACAATTTTGAAAATGTAGATTGACCGTGTTCAGTTTCCGTATAGAGAACTTATATTGTCACTCAATTTTAATTTTAGAGATAACCTGAAACCATTTTCTTCATTCCAGGTCATCTTTAGCATTTACAATTAGTAAATGTAGCAAAGAACCTCGCCGCCTACGTTTTGAGCTTTTGCTTCCTTATCTGTCATTACTCCTTTAGAAGTAGACAGGATAGCTACACCCAAACCATTTTTTACTCTGCGGATCTCAGCTGGCTTTGCATACTGACGAAGACCGGGGCGGCTTACTCTTTCCAGGCTCTGGATAGCAGGCTGCTTCGTATCTGCATCATATTTCAATGCTATTTTAATAACGCCTTGTTTGCTGTCATCCTCAAATTTATATTTAAGAATGTAACCTTGTCTGTACAAGATTTCAGTCATACGTTTTTTAAGGTTAGATGCAGGAATATCAACCACACGGTGACCCGCCATTTGCGCGTTACGTATTCTTGTTAAGAAATCTGCTATAGGATCTGTTACCATAATCTGTTTAAGATTGTAGATTTAATATTTATTTATTGGTCGGTAAATATTAAATATAAATATTCAATATTCGTTTAAATTACCAGCTGGCTTTTTTAAGTCCTGGAATCTTTCCGTTCAAAGCCATGTCTCTTAAAGCAACCCTGGAAATACCAAAGTAGCGAACATAACCTTTAGGACGACCGGTAAGCTGGCAACGGTTTTTAAGACGTACTTTAGATGAGTTTTTAGGAAGCTTATCTAAAGCGGCATAATCACCGGCTTTTTTCAACTCTTCTCTTTTAGCCGCATATTGCTCAACTAATTTTTCTCTTTTTAGCTGACGGGCTTTTATTGAAGTTTTTGCCATTTTATATTATTCAGTTTTATTAATTACTCAGCGTTTCTTTTAATATTCTTGAAAGGCATGCCTAATTCTTTCAACAGTTCGTAAGCTTCCTCGTCTGTTTGAGCTGTAGTTACGAAAGTAATATCCATACCAGTGATCTTGTTTACCTTGTCAATATCAATTTCAGGGAAAATGATCTGCTCGGTAACACCCATAGTATAGTTACCACGGCCGTCGAAAGATTTTTCATTGATACCTTTAAAATCACGTACACGAGGTAAAGCCACAGAAATCAACCTGTCTAAAAACTCGTACATTTTTTCGCCACGCAAAGTTACCCTTGCACCAATTGGCATGTTTTTACGAAGTTTAAAGTTGGAGATATCCTTTTTGGACTGTGTGATTACCGCCTTCTGACCAGTGATGGTTGTCAGTTCTTCTACTGCAACATCTACCAGTTTTTTATCGGTAACAGCACCGTTTACACCACGGTTTACGCAAATTTTTTCAAGCTTGGGGGCCTGCATTACACTTTTGTAAGCAAACTTTTTAACCAAAGCAGGCGCTACTTCGCTTTTATATTTTGCTGCCAACCTTGGAGTATATGTATTTGTGCTCATGATCTTTTTGTTGTTTTAATCGATATCATCCTGCCTGGCGGCAGACAGGGATTAAATTTTTTCTCCCGATTTTTTAAATACACGGGCAGTTTTTCCGTTTTCGCGCTCACGCTTTACTTTAGATGGAGCTTTTGCTTTTGCATCCCACAACATTACGTTGCTGATGTTAATAGGAGCTTCGCTTTTAACGATACCACCTTTAGTATTTTGCGCAGAAGGTTTGGTATGACGTGTTTTAATGTTAACGCCTTCCACCAAAACTTTACCTTCTTCAACCAATACTTCTTTTACAAGGCGTGGTTTGGTTCTATCTTTATCTGCACCGGTAATCACAACCACCTGGTCGCCTTTTTTAATGTTGTACTTGGGTTTAAATCTGTTGCTCATTGTTATATGCTTAATGCTTTTTCGCTTTTCGCTTAGTGCTTAAAGCTTTTCGAGAAAATCTTTTATCGTTACGCTTTCAGCCTTTAGCCTTAAGCGCTTTGCATTTAAAGTACCTCTGGTGCTAATGATACAATTTTCATGTATCCTTTATCACGCAATTCCCTGGCTACCGGGCCAAAAATACGTGTACCTCTTGGTTCATCTGCCGCATTCAATATCACTACCGCGTTATCATCAAAACGGATATAAGAACCATCTTTACGGCGTAATTTGTTAGTAGTGCGTACAATAACGGCTTTAGCCACTGTACCTTTTTTAATACCGGCTGCAGGCATTGCATCCTTAACGGTAACTACTATTTTATCGCCAATTCTTGCATAACGCTGGCCGCTGTTGCCTAATACACGAATACAAAGTACTTCCTTCGCGCCGCTGTTATCTGCTACATTTAACCTGCTTTCTTGCTGTATCATTTTTTAGATTTTAGATGTTAGATTTTAGATGTTAGATGAAGCACTTTATCCAAAATCATCTCCTTTACAATATTTACTAAAGTTTAGTAGTGTATTTTATGATAAAAGCTCAATACTAATATCTCAATACTAAATTCTAATTACTTCACTTTTTCTACTACTTCTACCAATCTCCAGCGTTTTAATTTGCTGAGCGGACGGGTTTCCATAATTTTAACGGTATCACCAATGCTGCACTCGTTTTTCTCATCGTGTGCATGAAACTTGGTTGTTTTTTTCAAAAACTTACCGTAGATAGGGTGCTTAACTTTTCTTTCAATAGCAACAGTTATGGTTTTCTCCATCTTATTGCTGGTAACAACCCCTATTCTTGTTTTTCTTAAATTTCTTTCAGACATTTTTAATAATTTGTCGTTTGACGTATTGACGTTTATGCTTGCTCAACCGCTGTTTTCTGGCTGATAAGAGTTTGGATGCGGGCAATGTCCTGGCGCAGGCTGCGAATAGACATTGGGTTCTCAAGCGGAGTGATTGCATGAGCAAACTCCAGCTTTTTTAACCTTTGTTTAGATTGCTCCAACTGCACTTTCAAGTCTTCTACACTCAATCCCTTTACGCTATCTAAGAATTCTTTCTTTTTTGACATGACTATATTTTTGAGAATGGCGAATTAATTAGTAACTAAATCCCGGCGCATTGTAAACTTGGTCTTAATTGGTAGTTTACCAGAAGCCAACTGTAATGCTCTGCGCGCAACTTCTTCACTAACACCATCTACTTCGAATATGATACGGCCTGGCTGTACAACAGCTGCCCAATACTCAAGGTTACCTTTACCTTTACCCATACGAACCTCTGCAGGTTTGTTAGTGATAGGTTTGTCAGGAAATATGCGGATCCATACATTACCTTCCCTTTTCATGCTACGGGTAAGTGCCTGACGAGCTGCCTCAATCTGACGATCGGTAATCCAATGAGAGTCTAACGCTTTTAAAGCATAGGAACCAAAAGATATAGTAGTACCTCTTTTAGCATCGCCTTTCATGCGACCTTTCTGCATTTTCCTGTGCTTTGTTCTCTTCGGTTGTAACATTGCTATTTATTTATGATTTGAGATTCGAGATTTGAGATAATCAAAGTCTCAAATCTTCAAATGGTCATATTAAAACTTAATTTTTTCTTTCTCTTGCACCACGGCGATCACCTCTCCTGTCGTCACGACGATCTCTGCGCTCACCGCCACCAGCACCGGTGTTCTTATCATTTCCGGAAATGAAATTCGGATTCAGATCTCTTTTAGTCAAAACCTCTCCTTTACAAATCCATACTTTGATACCGATTTTACCATAAACGGTTTGAGCAAATACGTTTGCATAATCGATATCCATACGGAAAGTGTGCAAAGGAACACGACCTTGTTTGAACTCTTCGCTACGGGCAATCTCAGCACCATTTAAACGACCGCTCAATTTAACCTTAATACCTTCAGCACCCATACGAAGCGCAGAAGCAATAGCCATTTTAGTAGCGCGTTTGAAATTGATACGGTTTTCGATCTGACGGGCGATAGTATCACCCACGATCATAGCATCAGTCTCAGGACGACGGATCTCTAAAATGTTAATCTGAACATCATCGTTACCGGTTAATTTTTTCAACTCCTCTTTAATCCTGTCAACCTCTCCACCACCTTTACCGATGATGATACCTGGTTTAGATGTATGAATCGTAATGATTAATTTTCCTAAAGTTCTTTCGATAACGATCTTGGAGATACCACCTTTATTGATACGAGCATTCAGGTAAGTTCTGATCTTGTTATCTTCGATTAACTTGGAAGCGAAATCTCTTTTGCTTCCATACCAATTAGATTCCCATCCGCGGATGATACCTAACCTGTTACCAATTGGATTTGCTTTTTGACCCATATTTATTGGTTATGCGTTTTTAGTTTCTTTTGTCTTTTTAGTTGCAGCTTTAGCTTTTTTAGAAGCTTTGGCGTCTTCGCTTTTCACGTCAACAATCAACGTAACGTGGTTGCTACGCTTACGCACGCGGTATCCACGCCCCTGAGGTGCAGGACGCATACGCTTTAAAGTTCTGCCTCCGTCAACATATATAGTTTTCACAACTAATCCGGTTTCATCACCACCTTCGTTAGCTTGTTTCCAGTTGCTGATAGCGCTCAAAACCAGCTTGCGAAGAGGTACTGCAGGATGTTTGGGATTGTGCTCTAATTCAGCCAATACCAGGTCCACCCTTTGGCCGCGGATAAGGTCTGCAAGCAGCCTCATTTTACGTGGCGATGTTGGATAATTTCTAAGTTTTGCTACTGCTTCCATTTTATAAGTTTGATGTTTAAGGTTTTAAGTAGAATCTTTAGCCTTAAACCTTACTTTTATAAATTTCTTTACTAATTATTATTATTTACCACCAGCATGACCTTTGAACTGGCGTGTTGGCGCAAACTCACCTAACTTATGACCTACCATAAACTCTGTTACATAAACCGGGATAAATTTATTACCGTTATGTACTGCAAATGTGTGGCCTACGAAATCAGGAGAAATAGTAGAGCGGCGGCTCCAGGTTTTAATCACCGATTTTTTTGCGCTTCCTTCATTGATTGCTAACACTTTTTTCTCTAAGTGAGTAGCTATATAAGGACCTTTTTTAATTGAACGAGCCATATCTTAATTTCTAATTTCTAGTTATTAATTATTTAGAAAGCTTCTTACCGTTTTTACGTTGAATAATCAACTTGTCGCTACCCTTTCCTTTAGTCCTTGTTTTCAGACCTCTCGAGTATTGACCGTTACGGCTGCGAGGCTGACCTCCCGATGCACGGCCTTCACCACCACCCATTGGGTGATCTACAGGGTTCATGGCAACACCACGGTTTCTTGGTTTAATACCTTTCCACCTGTTTCTACCAGCTTTACCCATGCTTTGCAGGCTATGATCGCTGTTGCTTACTACACCAACTGTAGCAAAACAGTTAATCAATACTTTTCTCAACTCGCCGGAAGGCATTTTTAATACCGCATATTTTTCTTCCTTGTTCGTCAGCTGTGCAGAAGAACCTGCGCTGCGAGACAACTTACCACCCTGGCTGGGGTTCAATTCAATATTGTGAACGTTAGTACCCAAAGGCATGTTCTTCAATTTCAGCGCGTTACCGATTTCCGGTGCTACTGCATCACCGCTGATAATTTTAGTTCCTACGGTTAAGCCCTGAGGAGCGATGATATAACGCTTTTCACCATCAGTATACTCAACCAAAGCGATAAACGCAGTACGGTTTGGATCATACTCAATAGAAACCACAGTAGCTTCTATATTGTGCTTATCTCTTTTAAAATCTACGATACGATATTTTTTCTTGTGACCGCCACCTCTGTATCTCATAGTAAGATGACCAGAAGAGTTACGACCACCAGTGCTTTTTTTAGTCTCTAACAAGCTTTTTTCAGGCTGGTTAGTAGTGATTTCAGCGTAAGCGTTCCCGATTCTCCAACGGGTACCGGCTGTCATCGGTTTGAATTTTTTTACTGCCATTTTGTTTCTTCTAACAATTTTTTATTGCAACACTTCGCGGCGGTTGATTGCCTTTCTTTTAGTTAATGGTTCATTGTTAATGGTTCATTGCTATGAACGATCAACTATGAACTATTTACAAATTTGCGTACAGATCAATTTCTTCTCCTTCAGCCACAGTTACGTAAGCTTTTTTGTAAGAAGGTTTTTGACCTTTAATAAAACCAGCTTTAGTATAACGGGTTTTATTTTTAGCTGGAGCAACTACAGTATTTACGCTTGTTACGTTTACACCGTAAAAAGTTTCGATAGCTTTTTTAATCTCCAGCTTGTTCGATCTTTTATCAACCTTGAAAGCATAACGACGCAATTTTTCTTGCTGTGCATTTGCTTTTTCGGTTAAAATTGGCTTTATTAAAACTTGAGAAGGATTCATCTTCTTTTAATTTGATACGTTTGATAATATGCTTATGCTTCTGCTACAACTCCTTCCTCTTCAGAGAAAACTTTTGCAGCGCTTTCAGTAAGTACTAATACTTCAGAATTAACGATGTCGTAAGTATTTAAGTCGCTCAACGATACACCTAATACAGAAGGTACATTACGTAAAGACAATTCAACATTATCGTTAAATACGTCAGAAACGAACATTAATTTTTTCTCTCCTACATTCAGGGCCTTTAATACGCCGGTAAATGTTTTTGTTTTCGGAGTTTCGAGGTTCAGGTCTTCCACCACAACAATCGCATTAGCTTTTGCTTTGTAAGTAAGCGCAGAGATCTTAGCCAGATCTTTTACTTTCTTGTTCAGTTTAAAGCTGTAATCGCGGGGTTTAGGACCGAAGATAGTACCACCACCTTTGTATAAAGGATTACGGATATTACCTTTACGGCTACCACCTGTACCTTTTTGTTTATGTAATTTTTTGCTGGAACCTTTTACTTCAGCACGGGTTTTTACTTTGTTAGTACCCTGGCGCTGTGCAGCCAAATATTGCTTAACTGCAAGATAGATAACATGATCGTTAGGCTCAATTGCAAAGATATCATCGGGTAATTCAACCGAACGACCGGTGCCCTTACCTTGTATATTTAAAACTTCAACTTGCATTTTCTTTAATTTATATGTTAAGGTTTGGGTTATATTAATTTTGAATTAAAACGATAGAACCAATATGCCCGGGAACAGATCCGCTTACCAGTATGTAATTCTTTTCAGCGAAAATTTTAACCACTTTCAAACCTTTCATTTTTACGCGGTCACCGCCCATACGGCCGGCCATACGCATACCTTTCATAACGCGGGCTGCGTCAGAAGAGTTACCCAGAGAACCCGGAGCTCTTTGACGATCGTGCTGTCCGTGAGACTGCTCACCCACCCCGCTAAAACCGTGGCGTTTAACAACCCCTTGAAAACCTTTACCCTTAGACGTACCAACAACGCTAACTTTTTCTCCTTCAGAGAAAATGTCAACGCCTATAGTTTCGCCAAGGGCTTTTTCTATTGAAAAATCACGAAATTCTGTTGAAAACTTTTTTGCTGCAGTGTTAGCTTTTGCGAAGTGGTTTTTTTCTGCCTGGTTAGTGCGGCTTTCCTTCTTGTCGCCAAACGATACCTGTAATGCATTGTAACCGTCTGTTTCTTTCGTTTTTACTTGTGTAACTACACAAGGACCTGCTTCAATGATCGTGCAGGCTGTTTGCTTACCTGTGGGATCGTAGATGCTGGTCATTCCTAGTTTTTTTCCAATAATACCTTTCATCTTTTTAAAGTTTACGCCTTACAGGATTATTGGGACTTGGAGGCATGAAATACCTTAATCGATCCCCGTTTGCTATCAACCTTTTCCTTTCTGGGGAAGTACTGATAGTAAACAAACCCTGAACGGCTTGTTTTATGTTGGCTCTCAACTATTTATCGTTGAGAATATTTTTAATCAGAGCTCTTTTATTCCTTAAAGGAGTTGAGAGATGACAATTATATTGTAAGAACTAATTTTTTGAATCTCAAAGGATTCGGAAAGCTTATGCTTTAATTTCAACCTCTACACCGCTTGGCAGGTCTAACTTAGACAATGCATCTACAGTACGGGAAGAAGAAGTATAAATATCCAACAGTCTTTTGTGAGTAGCCAACTGAAACTGCTCACGGCTCTTTTTGTTTACGTGTGGAGAGCGAAGAACAGTGAATATTTTACGGTGTGTAGGAAGAGGAATAGGGCCTGTTACTACAGCGCCAGTGCTACGTACAGTTTTAACGATTTTCTCTGCTGATTTATCAACTAAATTGTGATCGTAAGACTGTAATTTTATTCTGATTCTTTGCGACATTGTTAGATACCCTTTTTGAAATGGGAGTGCAAATGTACATTGAAGAATTTGAATAATCTAATTTTTTAAAACAATTTTTCTTAAAATACTGATTATTTCTTAAAGACCTGAAGAAGCAGCAACTCCCATATCCTTGGCAATCCGGCACTGCAAACACTTAGAAAGAGCAAAAAGACGGAGTATAAGCGAAGTTATTTATCTTAGCGGTTCAAAATTAATTCGCTATGAAGCTTATCATTTATTCAATGTTGGCCCTTGTTTTAAGTTCTATGCTTTTTGTTTCTTGCAAAAAGGACAAGATTGATGAAAATGTATATGATATTAGCTATAAAGTAGAAGGATCCGCAGGAGTAGCCATTACTTCAATAAAGTACAATACTAATAATGAAGGAGGTTTTGAAACCATAGATGTTCCGGAAGAAATAGGAGCAGCCACTTTTGAAAGCGATACCACTTTTAAGCTGAAACCCCGAAATGCATATATAATCGTTTATGCTATCGGCCCTGAAGCTAGTTCAACCTTAAAAACGCAAATATTTAAAAACGGTGTCCTGGCTAAAGAATATATACGCACAGGAACGAACCTGAGCTCAGAGTTGGGTTTACCATAGGTATCAAGTCTTTTTGATGAAAAAGACATTTACAGCATCTTACAGCATCTATAAGACAGGCGCCTGGAAGGCGCCTGTGCTTACATCTCCTTACCGCTCTCTTTAAATTTATTGTGCACCCTTTATTCAAATCGCTATTTTTGAAGAAAAGTAATATTAATGAAACGATTTCTATTTTCTATTCTTCTTCTAATCACGGCTTTATCTGTTTTTTCCCAACCCTTAAAAAGACCCAAGCTGGTAGTGGGCATTGTTGTAGACCAGATGCGTTGGGACTATTTGTACCGGTACTACGACCGCTATGAAGCCACCGGGGGCTTTAAACGCATGCTCAACGAAGGATTTAGCTGCGAGAATACATTTATTAATTATATACCATCTTACACAGCTGTAGGTCATACCACCGTATTCACCGGTTCTGTTCCCGCTATTCACGGCATTGCCGGCAACGGGTGGATTGATCAGGCTACCGGTAAAGGTGTTTATTGTACTGATGATTCAACGGTGCAGGGCGTGGGAAGCAGCTCAAAAGCAGGTAAAATGTCGCCCAGGAACCTGCTGGCCACCACAATTACCGACGAGTTAAGAATGGCCACCAATTTCCAGTCTAAAGTAATTGGTGTATCTTTAAAAGACAGGGCTTCTATTCTGCCTGCAGGGCATAATCCTACCGGGGCTTTCTGGTTTGATGATGCACAGGGCGATTTTATTACCAGCACCTGGTATATGAATGAGCTGCCTAAATGGGTAAAAGACTTCAATGCAAAAGATGAACCATCAAAGCTAACCGCAACGCCCTGGACCACCCTCTACCCCATCAATACTTATAAACAAAGCACCGCCGACGATGTAAAGTGGGAAGGTAAATTCAAAGGAGAAACGGCGCCCACGTTCCCGCACAACCTATCTGAATTATATAAAACGGATAAAGATGTTATACGCAGTTCTCCTTACGGCAATACCCTTACGCTTAATTTTGCCAAAGCCGCTGTAGACGGCAATAACCTGGGGGGAGGCACTGCTACCGACTTTTTAACGATCAACTGCGCTTCCACCGATTATGTAGGACACAAATATGGTCCCAACTCTATCGAAGTAGAAGACGTATACCTGCGCCTGGATAAAGACCTGGGTAATTTTTTCAGACACCTGGATCAAAAATTGGGAAAGGGAAATTACCTGGTATTTCTTACCGCAGACCATGGGGCTGCCCATTCTATCAATTTCATGAAAGAATATAAAATGCCAGCCGACTTCCTCCAGCTTAACAAAATTGTAACCGACCTCAATAACGAGCTAAAAAGCCAGTTCGGAGTTGAAAAACTGGTTTTATCTGACGAAAACTACCAGATCAACTTTAACTATGCTAAAATAAAAGAAAGCAAAGCAGACTATGTAGCTGTTAAACAAGCTGCCTTAAAGTTCCTGCGTGCAGTTCCTGAATTACAGTTTGTAATTGATATTGAGAATATTGGTGCTGAGCCGGTTCCCGAAGCCATAAAAACACGCACTATCAACGGCTATAATGCCAAACGTTCGGGTACTGTTCAACTCATCCCCTTTGCCGGATGGTTTGAAAGCGGCTATAATGGAACAGGCACCACCCACGGCACCTGGAACCCGTACGATACCCATATACCTTTGGTATGGATGGGTTGGGGCATTAAGCCCGGCAAGAGCAACCGCGAAGTGTATATGACAGATATTTCAGCAACCTTGGCTGCTTTATTGCGTATACAAACGCCCAGCGGTTGCGTGGGTCACGCTATTACAGAGATCACCCAATAGCAAAGCAATAAATTGAACCTTTTACAATGCCATCTTCACGGGTGGCATTTTTTTATTGATGGCAAACAAGATTTTAAGAAGCACTATTGAACAATCCCCCACATTGATTATTTTTCACATAAAATCAAAAAAAATGGAACTGCAGCAACAATTTGAGAAGGCGGCTGAAGAAAGCAAAACATTAAGCGAAAAACCTTCTAACGAGATTTTATTACAACTCTATTCTTTATACAAACAGGGATCTGTTGGAGATATCAACATAGATCCACCCTCCAACCCTTTCGACATTATAAACAAGGCAAAATATAATGCCTGGGAGGCTTTAAAAGGAAAATCGAAGGAAGCGGCGATGCAGGAGTATGTAGAGTTGGTTGAGAAATTGAAAAGCTAAAGGCAACATGAACTTACGCATATATACTATTGTCGTAAGAGCTCTTTAGTTTTCTGCCCTCAGAAGGGTTACCCGTTCGAAACTTTCTTTCCTGACAATGAAAAAAGCCCATTCCTTTCGGAACGGGCTTTTAAAGCTAGTTGCTATATAAGTTATACTCTGAAGTGGGCAAAAGCTTTGTTCGCTTCAGCCATACGGTGTGTATCTTCTTTCTTTTTGAATGCAGCGCCTTCGCCTTTGCTTGCCGCTACGATTTCGTTAGCCAGTTTATCAGCCATGCTACGACCGTTACGATCACGGCTGTAACGGATTAACCATTTGATGCTTAAAGATATCTTTCTGTCAGGACGTACTTCTGAAGGAATCTGGAAAGTAGCACCACCGATACGACGGCTGCGTACTTCTACAGCAGGAGTTACGTTTGCCAAAGCCTTCTTCCAGATTTCATACCCATCTTCATTGGTTTGCTTGGCTACTTTATCTAATGCATCGTAAAAAATAGTGAATGCACCACTTTTTTTACCTTCCCACATCAGGTTGTTTACAAAACGTGTAACCAGCTTATCATTAAATTTAGGATCTGGCGCTAAAGGGAGTTTCTTGGCTTGTGCTTTACGCATTTTATTTAATTTTTAGTATCGGCTGAATTTCTTCAAGAATTAAAACTTTACTCAGCCTTTTTGATATATATTATAATTTAACCTCGCGGGGAAATTACTTCTTAGCTCTTTTTGTACCGTATTTAGAACGGCTTTGTTTACGATCTTTTACGCCGGCAGTATCTAAGCTACCGCGTACAATGTGGTAACGTACACCTGGAAGATCTTTTACCCTGCCACCGCGAATCAATACAATTGAGTGCTCCTGCAGGTTGTGCCCTTCTCCCGGAATGTAAGCAATTACCTCAATTTTATTAGTTAAACGAACCTTAGCTACTTTACGAAGTGCTGAGTTAGGTTTTTTAGGTGTAGTGGTATATACACGAGTACAAACGCCACGGCGCTGAGGGCACTGATCTAAAGCCCTTGATTTACTCTTTGCTTTAATTATTTGTCTTCCTTTACGTACTAACTGGTTAATTGTAGGCATTCCTTGTCCTTTAATTTTTGGACGGCAAAGGTAAGGTAAGAATTCGAATCAACAAAAATAAATTGTAAAAATTATCTTTCCATATTTTCCAACTGATTGAATGACGATTATACAAGATACGAAATTCTCCGCACTTAACAATGTGTATCCGCCTCACACGTAAAAATCGCCAGTATTAAAAACAGGACACCAGGATTATTAGGAGCTGCTACGTTTTGGTGGAATTTCCCGGTGCCTGAAAAAGCTACTTGTTTGGGATCAAACTTTCGCCTAAAAAATTGATATAATATAGTTTGTGCTTTAAAGCTACATTCGGCTGCCAGACAGGCTTTTTAAAGTAATGCTTTTCGATACTCCCATTTCCGGTTAAACACAAAATGATCTTTGAATCGGATTAACTTTCCTTCTTTACACATGGTAATCAGCTCACTAGTAAAGGTTTTTCGAAGCTCCTGATCCGGCGCCGCGACTCGCCGGCTTCCATCTTACTGTCATCTGGTTTAGCACCGCCCGCTGAAATATTTGATATTTCAGACTATCCCCTGCTGCTCATACGGGAGGCAGGCCTGACAGCAGCTTCCAGGCTGCTATGCCGGGACAGCCTTCACGAACCCCCATTGAGGATTAATACCAGGGATCATCTATCCGGCCCATATCAGTGAGAATGCCTACCTCTGATTTGTGATCACCTGTCTGCGCTTCAATATCTGACGGAATTAGTGAAAAGAGAATACTTGCGGCTAACCAATGTCTTCCTGCTTCTCTTAAGCTTATTAGCTGAGTTCTCATAATACAATTTGTTTGCAAGGTGAATAATCAATAGTTAATTCAAAAATAACGGGCCGATTGTTACAAAGGAATTAATGAAAATGCAAGGGTTTGTTATTTAACAAAAAAGGTCCGGATATGATCCGGACCTCTGAACAAAAAATCAAACAAGATTAAACCCGCTCTAACCAGCCATGCGGATCACCGTGTAAATTCTCTTTATAGTCCAGCAGATACTTTTTCATATCTGCAGAAATGGTCATGCTTTCCACATCAAATTTCATTACAAAATCTTTATACTTCAATTCACGAACATGCGAAATGGTAGCCGCGGTTCCGCAACCAAACACTTCTTTTAAGCTGCCATCTTTATAGGCTTCCACAATTTCATCAATCGACACTTTACGTTCCTCTACAGTATATCCTTTTTCCTGAAACAGTTCAATCAGGCTCATCCGTGTAATCCCGCTTAAAATAGTGCCGTCTGTAAGATCCGGGGTAATAATCTTCCCATCAATTACAAACATGATATTCATAGCACCCACTTCCTGCACATATTTATGTTCAATAGCATCCATCCATAACACCTGGTCGTAGCCTTGTTTTCTTGCCTCAGCCGACGATAGTAAAGACGCGGCATAGTTACCTCCTGTTTTAGCAGCACCTGTACCGCCAGGGGCAGCCCTGGTGTATTTTTCCTCAACATAAATACGGGCAGGTGCAGCAAAATATGAGCCTACAGGGCCCGTAATAATTAAAAATTTATAAGAGCTTGATTCCTTTACCCCTAAAGTTTCTTCCGTTGCAAACAGGAAAGGACGGATGTAGAGCGATTCGTCGTAGCCTGAAGGAATAAACTCCTTGTCCAATTCAATCAGCTGCTTCATACCGTCGATAAAGATCTCTTCCGGCACATGCGGCATGGCCATGCGCTCGGCCGAACGATTCAGCCTTTTCCAGTTTTCATGCGGCCTGAAAATGTGAATATTACCATTCTCATCTTTATGTGCTTTCTGTCCTTCAAAAATAGTTTGGGAATAATGTAGTACAGATAAGGCAGGAAGAAATCCGAGGTCCTGGTAGGGTCTGATCCTGACGCTGGTCCACGCTCCGTTAACATAATCTGCCTCCAGCATATGATCAGAAAAATACTTTCCAAAACCCAAATTGCTAAAATCTACCTGTCCTAACTTGCTTTCTTTTATGCGCTCCACAGGTATTTGAACTGCCTCTACCATAAAATGTTATTTTTGACTATTATTGTTATTGCGAATATACGAACACTCTCGTTAAATTGTGGCATGTATGAGTTTGAATGAAATGAATCTCCCCCCCTATCTGGTTACACAACTATATCCTTTGTCGCTTGTTGGAGAGAGTAGAAAAAGCGCTTCAACAGCCTCTGCGCCCCTACCTTCTACGGAAGAGGAGCCAGCCGTTGAATGGAGGTCGCTGGGCAGTAATCAAAAAGGGATATTAGTTGCCGTTAATTATGAAAACATTACCAATTTACCCGATTCTCAGCTCGAATTTTTAATGCAGTTATTAAAAGCCTGCCAGTTGAGCTTAAATGACGTAGCGCTTATTAACATGAATAACTATCCGGGAGTGGCGCATACCTCAGTTTTAAACCATTTTAACGCAAAAGTGGTGTTGCTTTTTGGCATAACCGTACAGGAGTGGGGTTTTCCATTTCAAACTCCTCCCTACCAGGTACAATCTTTTTCAGGTTATACCATTACGCATGCCCCGGCTTTGCATGATCTCCAAAATGATAAACCGGCCAAAGGGTTGCTTTGGGCTGCTTTAAAAAATATATTTGGTTTATGACCCTCATTTTTGCGACAAATAATGACAATAAAGTGCAGGAAATACGTAATGCACTCAACGATCGTTTCCAGATCATCAGCCTGAAGGAGGCCGGCATCAACCAGGATATTCCTGAACCTCACGATACGCTGGAGGCCAATGCCACAGAAAAATCTATAACAATATTCAACCTGAAAGGTATGAACTGCTTCAGTGAAGATACCGGACTGGAAGTGGAAGCTTTACAAGGTGAACCTGGTGTAAAAAGCGCACGCTATGCCGATAATGAGCCTGAATTTGTTGATAATATAGACAAATTACTGCAGAGAATGAGCGGCCTGGCCAATCGGAATGCCCGGTTCAGAACTATTATTTCATTGATTATAAACGGTGAAGAACAACAATTTGAAGGTATTTGTAAGGGTGTCATTACGCGGGAGCGCATAGGCGACGGTGGATTTGGTTACGACCCGGTTTTCATACCAGAAGGGGCCAGCCAGACGTTTGGAGAAATGACTATGGAGGAAAAAAGGCAACATAGCCACCGGGCAAAAGCACTGGCAAAACTAACAGATTGGTTAAAGGAGCATGTCAACGGAACGGATAACTGGTAGCCCATGGCTGTTGGCCATTGACCACTCACTATCGACTATTCCCTATATTTGAAAAAAACTTTTTAATATTTTAAAGAATTTGGAACCTATACGCAACCATACGATTCCCGAAAGCGACTTAATTACAGGATGCATGGAAGGCGACCGAAGGATGCAGGAAGAACTTTATAAGCGCTTCTCTCCTAAAATGTATGCAGTTTGTCTGCGTTACGCCTCCAATGCTGATGAAGCACAGGACATTTTACAGGACGGATTTATTAAAGTTTTCAAAAAGCTCGACAGTTTTAGAGGCGATGGATCCTTTGAAGGATGGGTACGAAGAATTTTTGTTAATACAGCTATCGAATATTTCAGAAGAAAGAAATATTTGCAGCCGGTTACAGAAAAAGAGGAAAATACAATTGAAGGAAAATATGTCTCCGCCCTCGACGAGTTGGCAGAAAAAGATATTTTGGACTTGATAACGCAGCTATCTCCCGGCTATCGGACCGTTTTTAATATGTACGTAGTGGAAGGATACTCTCACAAGGAAATCGGAGATATGCTGGGCATCAGTGAAGGAACAAGCAAATCGCAGCTGTCCCGAGCAAAAGCACTCCTGCAGGATTTAGTAAAAAAACACATAGAAGACAGATCGAAGTAAATATACCATGAACAACCTCAAAAAAATATATGATGTTGAAGTTACTCCACCGGTTGGAGCATGGAATAATATTGCCCGCGCATTAGACGATCTGGAAAACAACCGGGCATTATCCCAACGGCTAACCACATTAGAAGTTACACCACCGGCTCCCATATGGGATAAAATATCTGAAGCATTAGACGTAGCCGGCCAGGAAGAGCAACTGGCAGAGAAACTATATAATACAGAGGTTACGCCACCTCCAATGGTGTGGGATTCTATAACGAAGGAACTGGATGACCAAAAAGCGTTGGATATAATCGAGAAAAAACTGTCCAACATACAAATTACGCCGCCTAATGCAGCATGGGTTAATATTATTAAAGAACTGGAAGGGAAGAAACGGGAGCCTGCTTTAGTGGTACCCATGAATCATGGCTGGTTAAAGTATGCTGCAGCAGCTTGCTTTATTACCATTGTTAGCATCAGTGCGTTTTTTATTCTTACAGATAGTAATAGCAACACCAGCTATACCGCGGACAACAATATAAAATCCAACGCCACACCCAATGTAAAAAACGCTCTTCAAGCCGGTACGCAACAGGCTAATGCAGGCAGTAGTCAGCAGCAGGCTTTGAAGGGCATTCGTACCAAATTAGGTAACGCCTACAGCGCCTCTAATGAAAGGAATTCCGATCTGCAAAACCGTTATATTATTTTAATGACCCAGGATGGCAACATCGTAAGAATGTCAAAAAAAGTAAGTAACATGGCAGATTGTATTGCAGGCGAAGATCATAGTTGTGACGATCAGATCTCCAAATGGCAAAAAGAAATGGCCAGCAGCAATGCTGCATCATCACCCGATAATTTCCTTGATATATTAGATATGGCCAGTGGCGACGCAACCGAGGGCGGCCCGTCTCCTAACATGTAATGGCCTTCTTCTGAAGATAAGAAGCTAACGCTTATTTTTGTTTAAAAAATGGCGCGCATTAAAATAATTCTTCCCCAACATTTTACTTTCTCAACCCATATACGCATACGTATAACCGATGTTAATTATGGGGGACATGTGGGTAATGATGCGCTATTGAGTATTATTCACGAAGCCCGTATGCAGTTTCTTCATTCACTTGGATATACTGAAATGAATATGGACGGAACCGGACTTATTATGGCGGATGTTGCCATTGAATTTAAGGCTGAAGCTTTTTATGGCGACAACCTGTTTGTATCGGTAACCGCCAGCGATTTTACCCGGGCCGGCTTCGATCTTGTATATTTGCTGGAAAAGCAGCAAGATAATAATACTGTAACTATTGCAATTGCCAAAACAGGAATGGTTTGTTTTGATTATACTGCTAAAAAAATAGCTGCCTTACCTCAAAACGCGCTGGCGAAACTGCAGCAGGCGTAACACAACCTGTTTTTCGCTAACTTCGGTTGTTACAACCTCAACTAATGAACAAGCATAAGATACTGAAAGGAAACCCTACCGATAAAGAAAATTACACCCGTTCGTTGATGACCCGCCAGTCTAAATGGTGGAAAAAGCTGCTGAATGTACAATATCCCTACAAAAAAAATATCAGAAGTATTGCTCCCGGGTTTGTGCTGGATATCGGATGCGGAGTAGGCCGGAACTTACTTCATTTAGAAGGCAATGGCGTAGGTATAGATCATAATCCCACTTCTGTAGCAATATGTACATCCCAGGGACTCACGGCTTATACTAACACCGACTTCGAACAAACAGAATATAACTCGCCCGGAACATTTGACGCTATCCTTTTAGCGCATGTAGCCGAGCACATGACTCAAAAAAACACTATTGAATTATTGGCTCAATATCGTCCCTTGCTTAAAAGAAACGGTAAAATCATTGTGATCACCCCTCAGGAAGCAGGCTTTAAATCAGACGATACCCATGTGGAGTTTATGGATTTCGAAAAGGTAAGAACTGTATTTAATGCTTTAGGATGTCAAACCCTCAAACAATATTCCTTTCCATTTCCCCGTTTTGCCGGGCGCATTTTTAAATACAATGAATTCGTAAGTATCGGACGCAGTAACGGGTAATAATGTGCTGGTGCATTACCATTTAACTAAAAACATTTGCTTAAAGCTTCTGCTTAATAGCCCATTGAAGATTGGCCGGGGCGTTGGGATGCCGGGGATTTAATTGCAACGCCTTCGTACAGGCAGCCTTAGCTTTTTCCCACTCTTTAAGCATATTATAAGCTGCGCACATATTATTGTATGCATCGGCATTGTTGGGATCGTTCAATAAAACCAGGTTGCAGGTGGCAATACAATCTTCATACTTTCCTTCGTTGTATTGTTGTAAACTCAGGTTAATCAGAACCGTGCTGGGCGGCGTATTCCCCGAAGGCGTACTTATTACTAATGCTTTTTTTGCTTTTGCCGCTTCCATAAACTGCATTGCCTTCGTATCCCCGGGAAGCAGCACCAGGGTTGAACCGGCCAGGCTCTCAAGTTGAGGCCACATTTTCAATGCCTGGTAAACGCCCATTAAAATCTCTCTTGCCATATAAGAGCTGGGATTGAGCTCGATGGCTTTTTCAGCCAGCTCCCGAGCTTTTTGTAGTTGTTGCTCTTCAAAACAATACCTTGCATAATAAACATACCCATTATAGTCGTTAGGGGCCAACGCTCTACCTTTCTCGAAATGATTTATTGCCTGTATACTGTCTTTCAGCGCTCCGTAGGCAATGCCAAAGTTTATAAATAAATAACTATAGAAAGGATTCGTTATTTCGGCTCTTTTATATGCTTCGATGGCTTCTTTGAAATCACCCTTACCCATCAGGGAAAGCCCGTAATTCATCCATCCCCTTCCATTTTTAGGACTTTTCTCTGTTACATCTTTCCACAATGTCTCCTCCGTTCTCCATACCTGGTTTCGCTGGTAAACCCCGTAAGCATTAAGCCCGATGATTAAAAACCCTGCTATTAACAGGTATTCGTAATTTTTCTTCTTTTCAAAGTACTGTTGTTTTTTAATCACGAGCAAACCAAGTGTGGTAACTACGCTTAATGTAAGACCTGCAAAAGCAAAGTACATCCGGTGATCATTCATTACTTCAGCAAAGGGTACCAGCGACGTAGGCAATAATGACACTGCAAACCAAATAAGACCAAACGCAACAGGGCGTGTTTCTTTTTTCCCCGAGGTTTTGAAAATCACAACAACCAGCATTATTACAAATACCACTCCTATCAGCAGCTTGGGATCAGAAAGATCAGTAATAACGCCCAGATCAGTATCTGCACTTAAGTCGTAAGGTAAAAAGAATGACCGGAAATAGTGAAACCACACATAGGTTTGTGTGAGTAAATAATATCCCAGGGGGTTAGACATTCCATAGGCAGCGCCCTGCGCCTCCATTTTTGAGAGCGTATATAACTGTACGCAGGCAACCGCAACTACGAGTGGCAGCAACACCCATATTGCATGCCCTGCTTTTCCGATGTTTTCTTTCCTGAAAATATCCCTGAGGGATAACTGTTTCTCAAATAAAATTATATAAAAGAATAATAAAATGGGGAGCACTGGTACCGTTTCTTTAGCAAAGACTCCAATAACAGCCAGTAATACATATATCAGATATTTTCTTTTTTCAGGGTAAGCCACGTAGGTTAAAAAAGATGCCACAATGAAAAATGTTGACAGCACATCGGAGCGGGATATAATATAATTAAGCGTTTCGGCACCAACGGTGTGAATGCCGAACCACCCCGCACCAAACATTGCTATAAATGGTATCCATTTGTGAGTATTGGTTTTAGACAACAGCTGCCTGTACATGAAGTAAAGCATAATACAGAGGCCAATGTGCCATAAGAAAGTGGATAGTTGAAACATCCATGGATTAAGCCCTCCCGCAATCCAATAGTCAATTGCCAAAGAAGTAGTAACCAGCGGGCGAAGTCCCCGGTGGTTCTGGCTTACACTGAACAAAGTAGCATCAGTAAAAAACCGGGGAATATTTTCCAGGTTCCTGATGTTAACATTTTCTACGATGGTATGGCTATCGTCAAAATGAAAGCCGTTATTAAAATGATTGGCATAAGCCAGTATAAGAATAGCTAATAAAACCCATCCGGTATACTTTAAGTTTTTGTTGGCAGACATTTTATTTAGTTCTGTTTTCAGTTTCTAACGCTTCTAGGCGCTGATTTAAAATAGCAAGCTCCTGTGTAAGCCTTGTTACCTGGTGTTGAAGTTTGGAGTTTACACGAGAGAGATGAAGCAGGTAGATCAATATTACAAATATAAGTGCGGAAAATATAAGATTGGTAGGTACCTGTACGCCTAAAAATTCGGAGATGATGCCTAACCCCTCAGACCAGATTGAAAACAGGAACAGCACTCCGGCGCAAATCCACCAGATTACTGCATACTCTTCCCTTAGTTTTCCTTTTACAATTAAACGGCTGGTGTATAGCAGGAAGAAAAAATTAATAGCAATAGCAATTATCTGGATCTTTGTCATAATGCTTATATTTTTCTAACATAAGAAAGGATGGAACTTAGCGTAACCTTTGTCATATAAAATAAAGTGGAGAAACCTGCAATCGAAGACTTGCCTCCCTGGCGCTCCCGCATCACTACAGCTACTTCTTTTATAGTAAGTCCGGCACGCGAAAAGAAAATAAGCGATTCAGGCTCGGGGTAATCATCAGGGTAATAAGTGGCGGCGAGGTTGATAGCACGCGATCCTAATAAACGAAAACCCGAGGTGGTGTCATAAATACTTTTGTGCGTCAACAACCGGTTAAGCCAGTGAAAGTATTTTATTCCCAAACGACGGGTAAAAGATGTCTGAAATCCCTGCCTGTTGATAAACCTGGAGCCTATAATAACATCGGCGTTAGTTTCAATAGCTGCCTGCAATAGTTTATTTACTTCAGCCGGGGGGTGTTGTCCGTCGCCATCCATTTGCAGCACATAATCAAACTGATTACGTTTGGCATATTTAATTCCTGCCTGCACGGCACCACCAATACCTAAATTATTTACCAGGCTGATAACTTTTTCACCACAATCTTTAGCCACCGCCTCTGTTCTGTCCCTGGAGCAATCATTAACTACTAATGGCATCACTATAAATGAATTTAAAAAAGCAGTGGTCTTTAATTCATTTAGCAGTTTTGGTAGTGCGGCTTCCTCGTTGTAGGAAGGTATGACAATTAAAAGTTTTTTCATCATAGCAGTCAGCAAAGCTAAAGTATTATATTCGATAAAAAGAAATCACCCTAATGCAAAATTAAGTACAAAAATAAGCCCGTTAGCACTTCGCTCAGCTACAATTAAAGTCCGAATTGCAACAGCCTCACTCCTGCAGTAAAGCTACTTTTAACAAAGCAATTCTAATGAGCATACATTTTTTGAAAGCTCCAGACGCATTGAGTGTTTATGAATGAATGCACACTAAACTGGCCTTAAAGTAATAATTGGGTTATGACATTTTTATAGTAAATCCAGTTGAGATCGGTCGTCTATCGTTTTATATGACAACTTTGACTGGAAACAAAAAGGGCTGTCTAAGTATAGACAGCCCTCATTATTGATGATCAACCTATCCAATTACTTATTCAATTCTGCGAATTGAGCTAACGCGTCTAGGTTATTTACATTCACTCCTTTTGATGCTGCAAGTCTAACAATTTCTCCAGGAATAGCATATACTTGTAATTGAACCAGTGGTCTGCCTTGGAAGAAGCTAGCTGGTTTACCATTCACTATGTCAATTCTTGGTACCTGATTGTTAGCAGGAATAGTGTACTGAACGCCATTAATATAAGCAGTCAACTCATTTGGAGCCCTATAATATACGTTACCAGATGCTGGCGCGACAGTAGAAGACCAGTAAGGGATAGACGTATTAGTGGTATTGTATGTTCCTCCAACCCAGCTGTCAGCAACTACATTCAAAGAACCATTAGGATTAACTAATGTAATCGGGCCATATGGAACTTGAGTAGGTGTATTAGTTAAGTTCGATCCTGAAGTGATTGTCCAGTTTAATCTTACCTGGCCACTTCTGAAATACTGAATACCAGAAGGAACAACTGACTGATCAACGCCGTAGTTAAGTGTATATCCAGTGCTACCCAACACGCTTGCAGGAGTAGAACCAGGATAGTTATTACCAGCGAACAAGTTAGCCAGGAAACCACCTGTATTTGAAGGCCACGCAGTGCTAAAAGCAGGTACATTAGAAGTAGTATATGTTCCTGAAGGACCATAAGTTACGCCACCAACAGTGTACTGATACAAATAGTTGCCAGTAACATCTACCCAACCTACCTGAGAACCAGCGCCAGTTTCATATCTGTAGGCACCTGCTGCATTGTCGTAATATCTGTATTTCAAGAATACTTTACCATCTTGCTTGTACTTCTCGATATTTGTTGCTAAACCAGGAATAGTATTCAGGTTGATATTAGTTTGAGCAGAGTATTGAACATGATATGCGCCAATTGCATCTGCCTCAGCATCAGTAAGATTTGTGATATCCACACGCTTTGTTCTATGGAACTGCAAGCGGAATCCAACTGCGGCAGTGGCCAGGTTTACGCTTTGGTCAACCGCAGCATAGGTTAAATAGTTGAATGCGTTACCATTATCAACTGTTAAACGATCGATATCTTCCTGAGTCAAAGTAAATTCCTGAGTAGGGTTACCGAAGTTTTGAGTATAACGGAATTTAGCACCCACCTGGAATGGAGCAGAACCTAATACGGCAGCGCTTGTTGGTACTGCATCGTAAACGCCAGGAGCTGTAACTGGGTTTGTTTGGAAAATCATTTCACGATTTAAACCCCAGCCTGGATATTTGCTAATGCGGAATAAATCATCTGCATTCAGGAAGTAGCTTGAACCGATTTCAACAGGACCCCAAGTAAATGCATTTTTTTGGCCATTTACTCTTGTTTGAGGAATTGGAGCAACACTCTCAAAGCCAGCTGTAATATAAAAAGTTTTCGCTGCGTATGCAGATCCCAAAGGCATTTGGTTTGCATCCCAACCTGTTGTAGTTTTTGGACCGTAGAAAATTGAAGTGTTAGTATCGAAATAGAAATCGCCTACGGCTCCTACGCCAGCTGTTGGTGCGCCAGTACCACTGATAATTTTAGTACCTGCAGCACCTGTGGCACCTGTGGCACCATTAGCACCGTTAGTACCGTTGGTACCTGGAGTACCGGGGGCGCCTGTTGCGCCATTAGCACCTGTAGCACCTGTGGCACCTGTAGCACCAGCAAGAGAAACAGCTGTTGGCCAAGTTCCATCAGCATTTTTTGGACCTGATAAAGTTTTTGCTGTTGGATTAAACCAATAGTCTCCTGTAACCGCTGCTGTTGGCGCAGTTGTTGAGCTATGAATTTTAGTACCATCGGCACCTTTAACACCAGTTGAACCAGGAGCGCCAGGAGCTCCTGTTGGACCCGCAGGACCCGCAGGACCTGTGTCCCCTTTTTTACAAGATTCTACTCCCACGATCAGTGAGGCTAGAACGAGAACGGATAAGAAGGATCGTCTCATAGTAATTAAGTTTTTTAATTGATTAATTATGTTTTTGTTAAAAATGATGCCTACTCTAACTTTCATCTGCTTTTCGGCTTACCGCAGGAATATATTTTGGGCAAGATTAGCATTTTATTTGACTTTAATTAACAAAGAGGAAATAAAGTGGATTTTGAAGGACGAAACGTTATAAAACGATGTTTTGTCCCTTATTTTTAACCTTATTGGATACAATTTTGTACAGTCTGCTCATGGCAATTTTACTAAGCGTTTTGGAAATTTCGTTGCCGTTATCTAATCGTAAACGACACTCTTTGTTGTACTTATCGCCTCCGAGGTATACTATTTTAGACAGATTGATGATGGTGCTTTTGTCAATCCTCATAAGGTCCTTCGCCAAAATGCGTTGATCGATACTGCTGATGCTTTCATTAACGGTTTTATGGTTCCCGTCTTTAACAGTGACGGTGCAGATATTACGATTAGATTCAATAAAAAGAATATCCTGCTGATTCAGGTATAACAGCGACCGGTTTGCTTTAAGCGTAATAAAATGATCGTCGGTTTGCACATCTTTATCTGTGTCGATCATTCCCATTACCCGCTGAATAGCTCGCCCAAGGTTATCGGTATTCAATGGCTTGATTACCAGAGCCGCAATACCAATTTCAACAATGCGCTGAATTCCTTCCAGCTGGTTGGAAGCCGCCAGAACTATCACTTTGGGCCTGGCAATGCTTTGGTATAGCAGCTTTTCAACTACATCAAGATCATAACTATGCAGTGCTTTCAAGTCTGATATAAGTATATGGGGGCGATGCAGAAATAATGCACCTATCGACTCCTCTACCGAGGGGTGAAAAGGTAAAAAATCGAGTTTTTTCTCTGTAGAAGACTCTATTTTGTATTTGACTAAATCCCAGGCAGTCTTATTTTCCTCAATAATCTGAACTTTGGTTACCATGGCTTTGTTTTCATTTCACTAGTAGCGAACAGTTACTTGGTTGTGGTGTTTCAATTATCCAGTCTCACTTATATCGTTAGTCCTTCAAAAATTATTTTATGGCATACATTGTTGGGTTTATCTCAGGTTATACAACAAAATGTTAATGCATAGCAAATATAAGGTGAATAAAAAATTTCCAACAAATTTTAATTATTAAAAAACAGTTAGCTATATATAACACCGGTTTATTAGATATAAAAAAAGCCACTTTTTCGAAAAGCGGCTTCTTGTAATTTTAGAATGGTTGTGCCTATTTCTGATTAAACTATGAAGATTTTCACTAAGCCTGTCAGGCTTTTTTAAGATTTCTCAACATGTCGTCAGTCATAGTTGCCAAATCAAATTGCGGCTTCCATCCCCAATCTTTTTGAGCAACGCTATCATCAATACTTTGCGGCCAGCTATTGGCTATAGCCTGCCGGTAATCAGGTTGATAACTCATCGTAAAATCGGGTATATGCTTCTGTATTTCTGCGCCAATTTCTTTTGGCGAAAAACTGAGCGCCGATACATTATACGACGTCCGTATAGATATTTTATCTGAGGGCGCTTCCATTAATTCTATAGTTGCCCTTATGGCATCCGGCATATACATCATAGGCAGGTAAGTATCTTCTGCTAAAAAACTGGTATACTTTTTTTCTTCCAATGCTTCGTGAAATATCTCAACTGCATAGTCGGTAGTGCCGCCACCCGGTGCAGATTTATAGGAGATTAAACCGGGGTAGCGTAAACTCCTGACATCTATTCCGTACTTAATATTGTAATAATTACACCAGAACTCGCCGGCATACTTACTGATACCATACACTGTTGTTGGTTCAATAATAGTTTGCTGGGGACAATTTTGCTTGGGCGACGTAGGACCAAACACCGCGATAGATGACGGCCAGTATACTTTTTTAAGGTTTTCTTCCCGGGCTATATCCAATACATTCAGCAAGCCTTGCATATTTAAATGCCAGGCCAGTCCAGGGTTTTTTTCGCCTGTTGCAGAGAGTATGGCTGCTAATAAATAGATCTGGGTAATATTCTGCCTTATGATTTGTACATGCAGCATTTCCTTGTTCATCACATCAATGCTGACATAGGGCCCAGTCCCCTTCAACAATTCATTTTCCTCTCTTAAATCAGAGGCAATTACATTGTTGTTACCATATATTTTACGCAATGCCAGGGTTAACTCTACCCCTATCTGACCCGAGGAGCCGATTACCAGAATTTTGTCTTTTACCATATAAAAAATTGTTCACAAACATATTGAAATAATGCATTTGCCGGTAGATGGTGCGCAATCGATTTTCCACCGGTTAACTGGAGCATTTAGAGAATTTTCTGCTTCTCCAAAAGTCTTTTAATATTTTTGCTCCCATGCAAGCATTTTTAGAAACATTATTTAAGCAACAGGTTTACAATCCGGATAATTTTTTTCTGCTGGCCGGCCCATGTGTTATCGAAAGTGAAGCGATCGTTATGGAAGTTGCCGGTACAGTTTCGGAAATGTGTAGAAAGCTGGGTATCCCTTATGTTTTTAAATCATCTTACAGAAAAGCTAATCGCACCAGCGCCGGTTCTTTTACCGGAATTGGAGATCATGAAGCTTTAGAACTGCTAAAGAAAACCGGTGAGGCCTTTTCAGTTCCTACAGTAACTGATATACATGCCCACGACGAGGCTGCTATAGCAGCAAAATATGCCGATATTCTTCAAATCCCGGCCTTTCTGTGCCGGCAGACCGATTTGCTCGAAGCTGCGGCCCAAACAGGGAAAATAGTTAATGTAAAAAAAGGGCAATTTCTTAGCGGACCTTCCATGAAGTTTGCTGTTGAAAAAATCAATAATGCAGGAAACAACAAAGTTTTACTAACAGAAAGAGGTAATAGCTTCGGCTATACCGATTTGGTGGTCGATTACCGCAACATACCCTGGATGCAGGCACATGGTGCACCGGTTGTAATGGACTGCACACACAGTTTACAGCAACCCAACCAAAGCAGCGGCGTTACCGGAGGCAACCCTACAATGATTGGTACTATTGCTAAAGCTGCAATAGCCAGCGGCGTGGATGGAATTTTCATAGAAACACATCCTAACCCTGCCATTGCGAAAAGCGACGGCGCTAATATGTTGCCGTTAAACCAGTTGGAAAACCTGTTGGAGCAAATGGTAAAAATAAGACAGGCCTTATTATAAGGTAAGGCTATTTAAACCTTATTGTCTTTGTACCCTTTACTATAAAATTTCGATAATAATTTCGCAATACTTTTCCCCCAAATACCTGAAAGTATTTCCAATTCTTCCTGGTAACGGGTTCCATTTTGTATCTGATTGGTGGTTTCAGAGTCAATATGTATACGATGTTTCACCAGCTTTTTGTTTACAAAAATGAAAGCGCCTTTCTTTTTGGACAGTTCCAACCAGGCTACCCAATCTAATACACAGCTATGCTGTTCGGAGAATCGAATATCGCCTGTATTCACCCGGTCAATGGTTACAGAGGGGCAACAGATGGGATCGCCTACCGAAAGTATTGCTTTTTTAACGAGCCGGGAGGATATTGCTTTTTTGATCCGGAACGGAAATAATAAAATGTTTTTAACCATCGCATTTAAAGAATTTTCCCTTTCCGCTCCATTTACTACGTCGGTGTAATTGCAAAAAGCTATTAAGGGTTTCCGGCTTTGATTGTCTCTTATCGCGCTAAGTATCTCTTCAGTATAATTACTTTCGTATATATCGTCTTGGTGCGCTATGGTAACATACCTGGTAGATGCGCTTGCTATTGCGAAATTCCAGTCTCTCCCTATTCCTCCTCCTCTTTCAGACACATAATACGGAACATCATATTTAAACGCTATAGACTGAATATAAGCGGATGGTGTTGATGTAGCAACTAAGATATTCGTTGGCTTTTTTTGTTCTTTTAACGCCTTAATACAAGCCTCTAAATGTGGGGAATCTTTATAGGCAGGGATTACAAATGTATGATCTATTATATGCTTATTTTGGCTCATCCTCAATATCACGCTAATTTACAAATCAACCGTCATTGCGGCTAATACAGCGTAAAAAATTTGATTTAATTAAGTAAAAAGACACTAAAACAGATAAACAGTCTTGCCATTGTTCTCCATATTTAAACCAGTAGTGGCACAAAAAAGCAGCTCTTTCAAGCTGCTTCAAAAACTTAATTATTTACTACTCTAAGCTCCTTCTCCTTCATTGAGAAAGAACAAGATAAGACGTTTTTTTTATTTAAAAAAATATATTTGTTTTTTTTCAAAAAAAAATTACAGTTGGCTACAAAATAATTGAAATTACTCCAGTTCCCTTACCCAAATATTTCGGAAACTTACAGCATCTCCGTGATCCTGCAGAACTATAGGTTCTTTTTCTTTATGCCAGGTGTTAGTAGCAATTCCGATATATTGCGTTGCTCCCCAGATAGCAGTATTGTTTTGTACCAATACCCCGTTATGTAATACCGTAATCCGGCCCTGCGACTTTACGCTGCTGTCTTTATTAAACCGGGGAGCTGTAAAAATAATATCGTAGGTCTGCCATTCGCCGGGTTTTCTTGAAGCATTGGCTAAAGGAGCTGTTTGCTTGTAAATGCTGCCTGCCTGACCGTTACTATAGGTACGGTTATTATAGCTATCCAGTACCTGCAGTTCGTATAAACCCATTAGGAAGATACCACTGTTTCCCCTTCCCTGCCCCTCACCTTTTACCTCTGCAGGTGTGCGCCATTCTACATGTAACTGGCAATCGCCAAACGCTTTCTTGGTTTTTATAACCCCAGTGCCTTTGGTAACCGTTACAATCCCTTGCTCTACTTTCCATCTGGCAGGTTTTCCATCTTCTGTTTGCCATTCATCTAAATCTTTGCCATTAAACAACACCACCGCATCTGCCGGTGCATCTGCAGCTGTTTTACCCGGTGTAACTACCCTGGGTTCGGGTTGCCAGATTTCTGTTAACCGTGGATCTTTATTTTGAGCGAAAGAGGATGCGACGCTAAAAAACACTAACGACGATGCTGCTAATTTTTTCATGTACTGCTTTTTATTTTAAAATAGTATCATACAGAACCTCATCACCTGCGTTTGTAAAAGACACCGGCAAGCTGATCCTTTATGAAAAATGGGTTTAATAATAACCGCTACAAAATAGAAAATTTCTCAAACTTCTGCAAAGGCATATCCGAAATTTCTAACTGTTGCACCTCAGCACGTGGAGGCCCCTGCTGGCACCAGCTAATAAATTCAGCCAACTGGTGTTCTTCGCCGGTAGCCAGAATGCTCACAGTGTACCCATCTGTTAAATTCTCCACGCTGCCGTTTATGCCCAGCTCCTCGGCTTTTCTTTGTGTTGACTGCCTGAAAAAAACACCTTGTACTTTTCCTTTTACTATGATGTTTTTTGTAACCATAGTCTTAAAATTTAAGAAGGCTGATTATCTTTTCGAGATACAGCTGGTCTACCGTATCAAAATAATTTAAAAATTCGCTATCTACGTCCAAAACGGCAGTCACTGTGCCGCTATTAAAAACCGGGATTACAATTTCCGACCTGGATAAACTGCTGCAGGCAATATGCCCAGGAAACTGTTCTACATCCGGTACAATTAATGTCTGTTGCCGTTCCCAGGCTGCTCCGCACACGCCCCTTCCTTTTTTAATCCGGGTACAGGCAACAGGCCCCTGGAAAGGCGCTAACACGAGCTCATCTCCTTTTACAATGTAAAAACCAACCCACCACCATTTAAATTGTTCTTTTAATGCAGCCGCAATATTTGCCATATTCGCCACAACATCTTCTTCACCCTCCAATAAAGCTGTTATCTGGGGAAGCAACGACTGGTACTGCTCTTCTTTCGTTCCTTTTACTATTGATAAACCTTCTGCCACTGTTATCTTTTTATAAAATTGCTAATTTTTCATCTGTTCCTAAAAGCAAGGCCCACCTTTCCCGTATCGATAAGCTTTGCCATTGATAGTCCCAGCTCATTTTACCTGTACATACAATTGGCCCTGCAGCCTATTACCATGCATGTCTTTTTCTTGGAAGCTGAGCAATGTTCTATCGCAAGTACTTTGTAATCGCGAAATTGCTGTATAACATTTTCTGGAGAAATAACTGAATCCATACCTAATGCTTTAGCGGCCTCCCGCCTGTAACGATAGTTCTTTCAACCTTAAAGTTAACAAACCACATCCTAATAAGTTGGATGCTTTAAAAAAAGAGAAGCTCCCTTTAGCGGGAGCTTCCGATACAATATGATTTGCAGACTATCTAAGATCCACAACCTCTACGCCAGGATATTTGGCTTTATCAAAAGTAAAAGTGGCATCCGGTATTGCCGTATTGGGTTTAAAATTGCTCACATTATAAACATACCGGTTTCCTGTTTTTTCCACCACGGTAGTACTTACAATATTTTTACTTGCTTTGTCCACGGCTACATATACTCTTGCAAACGGTTTGTTTTTATCGATCGGCTGCATGATGATTTTACTTACCGCCTTTCCGCCAACTTTACTGTCTTTATCCATTACATACATAAAATCTTTGTTGTAAAAGTCGGTAAATAGTTTTTGCGGGGTTATCGTACCTTCCGATGCACTGGCCCTGTTTACGGTCACTTCTTTGGCTGCCGGATCATAGTTCCATATTGTTACTCCGTCGCTGATAATTTTATTACTGCCCAGGTTGATCGCATATTTATTCCCTTTCATTTGCACAGTACCTGTTTTAGTAGTTAGCACCTTACCGGCGGCACTGGTGATCTGATATCCGAAATTAGCCACTACTGTTTTATAAGTTTTGAATTTGGCGCTTACCTCGTCTAATATTGCTTTCGCTTTGGGATCTTTTTGCTGAGCAAAAGAAAACACAGACATTAACAGGGCAGCCCCGGTGATATACAATTTCTTCATATTCAATTTTTAATTTTTTCTGTTTTAATTATTTATAGTAAGACGCCAATTTTCATGCCGTGGTGCGGTGGTTAACATTAATTAACAATTCGCAGAAGATGCCGGTAGAAGCCGGATACCAGGACACGTTTTACTGGTTTGAACGCGGGTGAAATGTCATAAGCTGAAGCGAAATTATCATCTATCCCAACATTTCTAAATGCTGCTGCAGGTCTGACTCTGTTTTTATCAGCACTTCTCTTGCCTTGCTGCCCTGGTTAGGACCTACAATACCTGCACTTTCCAGCTGGTCCATCAAGCGACCGGCACGGTTATATCCCAGCTTCATTCTTCTCTGTAAAAGAGAAGTGGAACCAATTTGATTGGCTACAATTAATTTAGCAGCTTCTTCGAATAGCGAATCCCTGTCTCCCAGGTCAAAATCGCCGCTCTCCAATTCCTTTTCATCAACATATTCGGGTAAAAGGAATGGCTGGGGGTACCCCTCCTGGTAGCCGATAAACTCTACTACTTTATCAACTTCAGGGGTATCTACAAAAGCGCACTGTAGCCGCGCTATTTCACCGTTTAAACTAATAAGCATATCTCCCTTACCAATCAGCTGCTCTGCACCACCGGCATCAAGAATCGTTCGGCTGTCAATTTTACTGCTTACCTTAAAGGCTACGCGGGCCGGGAAGTTAGCTTTAATGGTACCAGTGATGATATTCACCGAAGGCCTTTGCGTAGCTATGATCAGGTGAATACCCACAGCACGGGCCAGCTGCGCCAAACGTGCAATGGGCATTTCTACCTCCTTACCTGCGGTCATAATGAGGTCGGCAAACTCATCCACTACCAAAACGATAAAAGGAAGAAACTGGTGCCCCTTTTCTGGATTGAGTTTGCGTGATGTGAACTTGGCATTGTATTCCTTAATATTTCTGCATCCTGCTTCTTTCAGCAGGTCGTATCTGTTATCCATTTCAATACAAAGCGCGTTGAGCGTATTAATCACCTTTTTGGTATCGGTAATAATAGCTTCTTCCTCGTTAGGCAATTTAGCCAGGAAGTGCTGTTCAATATGGCTGTAAATACTTAACTCTACTTTCTTGGGATCTACCAACACAAACTTGAGCTGTGATGGATGCTTTTTATATAATAATGAAACCAGGATAGCATTTATACCTACCGACTTACCCTGCCCTGTGGCACCAGCCATTAACAGGTGAGGCATGGTTGCCAGATCTACTATAAACAGCTCATTGTCTATTTTTTTGCCCAACGCAATGGGAAGCGAGTGCGGGCTGTTCTGGTATTTATCTGAGGAAAGCAAAGTTTTCATGCTTACAATGCTCTTCTTGGCATTGGGCACCTCAATACCAATGGTACCCCTACCCGGTATTGGCGCAATAATACGGATACCTAATGCAGAAAGACTTAAAGCAATATCGTCTTCCAGGTTTTTAATGCGTGAAATACGCACCCCTGCCGCAGGTACAATTTCATAAAGTGTAACCGTAGGACCAATAGTAGCACTGATACGCTGAATTTCTATATCGTAGTTGCGAAGCGTGGTAATGATCTGGTTTTTGTTATTCTCCAGCTCTTCGGGGTCCTGCTCTACCTTTTCAGAACCGTAAGAGGCCAGCAGATCCAAGGTAGGATATTGATAATCCCTGAGGTCCAACGTTGGCTCGTAGGCTTTAGTTTTTTCAACCGGTGCAGTCACCTTTTCTTCTTCTTCCGACTTTGGCAGCGGGGCATCATTGATCTCCAGTTTCAGGCCATCGGCTGCGGCAGACGGTTTCGGTGCAGGCTTCGGTTTTTCCGCTTCCGGCTCTTTTTTGGGTTCCGGCTCTTCAAAATGGATTCTTGCCTCGGGTTTCAGTACAGTAATTCCCTCAAATCCCTGGGCTTCCTCTTTAACAGCGGTCTCCTCTTTCTCAATCAGCCCTATTTTATGCTTGGGCTTTTCTGCATCTTCATCAATAATTAAAGTAGCTGCATCTAAAGGACTTATTTTTTGTTTAACCGGTTCTTGTTGCTCCTCCTTCACAAAATCATGCTCTGCCAGCGGAAGTGCATCTTTGGGCATCTCTTGAGCTTCGGCAACAACAGGTGAGGTAACAGGTTTTGATAGTTTTTTAGGAAATGCAAATACCGGGTTAAACTGCCAGATCAGGTAAGCTACCACAATTAATAATAATATAGCAGACGCACCAATGACTCCCAGGGAAGCCAACAGCCAGTCGCTGATCACATTTCCAACACCACCTCCCCAACTAAACTCTTCCCGTCTTAAAATAAACGCCAGGATGGTGGAAACGGCCAACATGCCCAGGGTAACATACTTTAGGTTACGCCATATCGAAAAAACGCGCCTGCGCCACAGCAGATTTACACCCACTACGAAGAAAAATGTACATACCAAAAGAGAAGCAACTCCAAATAACTTAAAAATAAATAAATGAGCCACCATGGCTCCGGTTTTACCCAAAAGATTATTAGCCGTAGTATCTACATCTCCCAGAATTTCAATACCGCGCGAAACACTTGCCTGGTCCTGCCTCCAGGTAAAAAAATAAGATACAAATGCAATGATCAGGAATATGGATATTAAAAGGGAAGTCAGGCCCACTATTTTCCAGGTACGCTCATCTTTAGCCAGTTGCTTCAGTTGTATCTTTTGCTCCTTTTCTGCAACAAATGGTGAAACAGAATCTTTGGCCTTAGCTATTGGTTTTTTATTCTTCGATTTACTCTTATTCGTCATAAGAGCAAAGATAAGGAAGGTTGGAAAGTTGTCCGAAGGTTCAAAGAACTCCTTTGCAGACTCCTTCGGAAAAATATCGAAAAGTCGGGCAGGCCGGTTCTCCGCACGGGGCCGGAAACCTCATTTATCAACCAGGCAACTATTATTTTTTCAGCAGGGCCATAACAAAACAGATCCAGCCCGCTATAAAGAAAAGCCCGCCAATTGGTGTGATAATACCGATCCCGCCAAGACCAACTTTACCCGTTGCCTTTAAGAGCGACAAAACGTATAAAGAGCCTGAGAATAAAAGTATACCGATAAGGAAGCAAGTACCGGCCCAACTCATTGATTTTAAAGGGAGCTTTTCGAAAAGAATGCCCACAATCAATAATGCAAAGGCATGGTACATCTGGTACTGTACGCCGGTTTGAAAGGTAGGCACTGAATCGGGAGCAAGCTCTTTTAGCTTATGGGCTCCAAACGCCCCCAGCACAACACCAAGGCCAGCTATAATACCGCCTAGTGTGAGATACAATTTATGCATGAAATATTATATTTAAATATATCTTATCTGTCAATCTTCCTCTGCCGTTTGCTCAAAAATGGGCTTTATAAAATCTTCGAGCCGCGCATTGCGATCGTCAATTCTCACGCGGGCACGTTCATAAAAAATACGCCGGTCGCCGTTTTTCTTAACAATGTAGGCCTTTAATTGTTCATCATCAAGGGCTTTAAGCAACGGGCGTTGATTTTTCCCCTGCCTGAGCCGGCCCAACAGTATTTCGAACGGAGTATCGATCCATACCGTTACTCCCTTTTCGTTCATATAATCGATATTATTAAAAAAACAGGGGGCGCCACCACCACACGACAAGACCATCGACTCGTGGCTTTCACTCACGAAATGCAATATTTCCCGCTCCTTCATCCTGAAATACTCTTCTCCTTTGTCTTCAAATATTTCGGCAATCGACCTGCTTTCATCATTCTCTATCAACTCGTCCAGGTCAAAAAAAGGAATGCCAAGCTTTTTACCGAGTAATTTTCCCCAATGCGTTTTTCCGACGCCCATAAAACCTATTAAATAAATGCGCATTGTCCTATAATTTTAATATGATTGACCAATCCAGGATACGGTTTTACTATCTTGTCCGGCATCTGTCATCTAATATCTGGTATCTATATCACTTAAAAGCATTTTCACCTGTAATATCCAGCCCTGTTATCAGCAAATGTATGTCATGCGTGCCTTCGTAAGTGATTACACTTTCCAGGTTCATCATATGCCGCATAATAGGATATTCGCCGGTAATACCCATACCGCCTAAAACCTGGCGCGCATCCCGGCAAATATTTGTTGCTATTTCACAACTGTTTCTCTTAGCCATACTCACCTGCTGTGGCGTTGCTTTTCCTTCATTCATCAATACTGCTAACCTCCAGTTCAATAACTGCGCCTTGGTAATTTCAGTTACCATTTCGGCCAGTTTCTTTTGCTGTAACTGAAAGGCCGCGATAGGTTTGCCGAATTGCTCTCTTTGTTTGGCATACCGTAATGCTGTATCATAACAATCCATTGCGGCTCCAATAACACCCCAGGCAATGCCATAACGCGCTTTAGTGAGGCAACTTAATGGTCCCTTCAGGCCTTTAACTCCTGGCAAAATGTTTTCTTTAGGTACTTTTACATGATCAAAAACCAATTCGCCGGTGGCCGATGCCCGCAAGCTCCATTTATTGTGAGTGGTGGGCGTACTAAAGCCTTCCATCCCGCGTTCAACAATCAGCCCATGTACCTCACCTTTTTCATCTTTGGCCCAAACCACAGCTACCTGGGCAAAGGGCGCATTGCTGATCCACATTTTACTCCCGTTTAAGACCACCAAGTCTCCCGCATCTTCAAAATGCGTCAACATGCCGCCGGGGTCGCTGCCATGATCGGGCTCCGTCAACCCAAAACAGCCCAGCCATTCACCACTGGCCAGCCTGGGTAAATATTTTTGTTTTTGCTGCTCGCTACCATAAGCATAAATCGGATACATCACCAAAGATCCCTGTACAGAAGCCGTTGAACGTACGCCACTGTCCCCTCTTTCCAACTCCTGCATCATGAGCCCGTAACTTATATAATCTAACCCACCTCCACCATACTCTGTTGGCACAGTAGGTCCAAAACAGCCCAAATCGCCCAACTGTTTTACAATCTGCCGGGGAAATTCAGCACGCTGTGCATAGTCTTCAATAACGGGAGTGATCTCCTTTTTTACATAAGACCGTACAGCATCACGTATCATTCTTTGCTCCTCGCTCAGCAATTCATCTACTTTAAAATAGTCGGGGCTTTCAAAAAGGTCTTTTTTTATGCTCATAACTACGCTGTTTTACAAAAACAAAGGTAGCGGTAAAAGAAAACTTTACTTCTTTATTAAGCAAATATTCGCTGCAAGTGGCTGAAACATATCTCATAAAAGTTGGTATTAACCCTATGATGCACAAAACTGGCGAATTATTTGCTTGTTGAATGCATGCTCTCTTAAAATGTCTTGAGGATATGGTATTTTTGACGTTTGCTTCTAAAAATGAGGCATGCAACTAAATTAAAAACTAAAGACAAACATGAAACAGCTACTCTTACCATTAATGATGCTACTGGCTACAACCTGCGTTGCGCAAATAGACAGCCTGAAGCGTGAAATGAACCTGCGTGATAAGGTGCTGAACGATATACAGAAAAGCTTCGACACAAGGAACAAAACGCTGGACTCAACGGTTACGACGCTGGATCAAAGGCTTTCCTCTCTGGATAAATCGATTGCTCAATCGAAAAACGCCAACGAAAAAGCCGATAAGCTGCAGGAACGTGTACAGGCAGTAGAAGAAAAACAAAAAGCTATTGAGCAAAACGAACTCAATCTTTTCCAGGCCAATTACCAATCGGCCATGGTGAACCTGGTTTCTATGGACAGGGAAATAAAGCCTTTGCTGCTTTTCAATTCCACCAAGTCCTTTTTCAATGCTTTGAGCGAAACCGGTAACCCTATGAACTACGACGGCTATACCAAATGGTATAACCAGTATGCCGCTTATGTAAAGGAAAAAAAAGCGGAAAGCCCGGTATTAAATGTTACAAGCAACCTTTTAAGCTTTGCCGGTAATTTTACCAAAGGCGCCCCTGTTACAGGACCTATTACTTCTGCGCTTTTTTCGAGCATGACAACCTATATTGATAATATCGGGAAAAAGGAAAAAGCCCTCAAAGAGCAAAGCGAACAGATGCTGACCCTTACCATGAAGATCAGCCAGTTTAATTACGACAATGATCGTATTGAAAACGAATGGGAATCGATCACAGCTGAATTACAGGATCTTCAAAATAAATATGATAAGTCGTTAAAGGAGAATTTGGGTATCATTAAAACTTCACCCGCAGACTTTCAATCCAATTTTTCCAAAGAAAATGATGCGGAGAAACGATACCAGTATCTGACAAAATTGAGGGACGAAGCTGCCAAATTTGTAAGCGAAGAACGCGTAAAAAATCCTAAAGACTGGCGTCAAAAGGCGTATATACAGATGAATGACGTGCAATCGTTAAAACAACGTTTTGGGCAGGTTACTTTCAGGATCAGCCAGAACCTGTTAAAATATAAGGAGCTGTTTGATAAGTATAAAGCAGATCCCCAGCTGGGTGCACGCATTAAAGACCTTGAAATAAAAATGAAGGAATTGCAGGAGTCTTTTGATAAAACCTTTGATCCGCTGGAGTACATTAATTCTGCTAACCGGATGTATAAAGTATAACTTCTATGCCAGATCATGGACAGTGAAATGCTTCGTGATGCATATCTACCGGTCACCGGTGCGCAAATAAAAGACTTAGGCATTCCGGTGTTTTCACCGGCAGCCAATTGAAATCTGACAAATGATAGTGCCCCATGTTTTATGAAATTATTTTGTCATAAAATTCTGTCACCGGCTTATACATCCTTACTCATAAATATTCCGGGTATCATCATCCGGGCGAACCTTAGTTTTAAAAGAGCTATTTTCGCCCAGCAGTTTTTCTGAATCATTTAAGCGTTGAAGGCATGAGATTAACCCGATTGTTTAGTAGTTTCTTTCACAGTGAAAAATCCGGTGGGCTGGTACTCATTGTATGTACCATACTTTCTATTGTATTGGCTAATTCTTCTTTCGGAGCGGCTTATCATCATCTCTGGGAGACGCAGTTAGGAGGAGGGTCAATTGAATACTGGATCAACGACGGGCTGATGACCATCTTCTTTTTGCTGATTGGTCTTGAACTGGAGCGGGAGGTTTATATCGGCGAGCTCAGCAATATCAGGAATGCCTTGTTACCGATATTCGGCGCCATGGGTGGCATGCTGGTACCCGCCGGCATTTATCTGTTATTCAATTATGGCACCGGAACACAGTCAGGCGCCGGAATACCAATGGCAACAGACATTGCCTTTGCCCTGGCTGTTTTATCATTACTTGGTAAAAGGGTACCAGCGTCGCTCAAGGTTTTTTTAACAGCATTAGCGGTAATTGATGACTTAGGAGCCATCCTGGTTATTGCATTATTTTATTCAAAAGGCATACTATGGACTAACCTCGCCATTGCAATGGGCACCTGGTGCGTTTTGCTATTATTTAACAGGTTAAAAATCAGGAATCTTATTCCCTACCTCCTGGGAGGTATTATAATGTGGTGGTTTATGCTGCACTCCGGTGTACACGCCACCATTACCGGCGTGCTGCTTGCTTTTGCCATTCCATTCGGAAAAGGTGACAAAAAATCGACCTCTTATATTTTGCAGGATTTTCTGCACAAGCCTGTAGCCTTTCTTATCCTCCCGGTTTTTGCTTTAGCCAATACCGCCATTTATATAAGTCCTGATTTTACGAACCTGGTAAACCAACGTTATAGCCAGGGCATAGCCCTGGGGCTGATCATTGGCAAACCGCTGGGGATTTTTACACTGTCTTTTATAGCGGTAAAAAGCAGGATATGCCACCTGGCCAGCGACCTGAACTGGAAAATGATCGTTGGTGCCGGTTGTTTGGGAGGCATTGGATTTACGATGTCTATCTTTATCGCGCTGCTGGCGTTTGAGCAACCCGACATTATAAATAACACCAAGCTGGTTATCCTTCTTGCATCCCTTGTATCGGGGGCAATCGGCTTTATCCTGCTCCGTATCTTTTTGCGAAATAACCCGGAGGATCAATCGGACGTACTCATCGAAAACGGATAATCAGATGTGCTGATACCTCTAGTTTTGTTGGGCTGCGCACCCATGCCTATATTAATTATTCCTCCTTTTAACAGCTCAAAATGATCCAGATAATTCTTTGTACTGGCTTTCCCGTTAACTGAAACGGATTGCACATACCGGTTGAATGCACTGTTTTGCGGCGCATTAATCACCAGCTTTTTGCCGTTCTCAAAAGTCAGCTCGGCTTTTTTAAATAAAGGAGTTCCTAAAACATATTGCGTGCTGGCAGGCGTAACCGGGTAAAAACCCAGTGCAGAAAATACATACCATGCCGAAGTTTGCCCATTATCCTCATCGCCACAATAGCCATCGGCCGAAGGGTTATATAACTTATTCATCACTTCCCTTATCCAGTATTGCGATTTCCAGGGCTGTCCTGCATAATTGTACAGGTAAGTCATGTGCTGAATAGGTTGATTGCCGTGCGCGTATTGTCCCATGTTGGTAATCTGCATTTCCCTCATTTCATGGATCACTGAACCGTAGTAAGAATAATCTCCAAAGTCGGGGGGCATAATAAATATTGAGTCCAGCATGCGCACAAACATTTTATCCCCGCCCATTAACTGTTTTAAGCCTTCAATATCCTGGAACACGCTCCAGGAATAATGCCAGCTATTCCCTTCAGTAAAAGCGCCTCCCCATGAGTAAGGATTGAAAGGAGCATGAAAACTACCATCTTCGTTTTTCGGGCGCATTAATAGGGTTTGCGGGTCGAAAAGTTTCTTATAGTTCATTGCGCGCTTTTTGTAAACATCTGTTTCAATTGCAGGTTTACCCAGCGCCTTGCCAAAAGCATAAATAGCATAGTCGTCATAAGCATACTCCAACGAGCGCGCTACGTTCTCACTGATCTTAACATTATTAGGAACATAACCCAGGCGATTGTAATACTCCACCCCTCGTCTTCCTGTGGCCTGGGGTCCTTCGTTATTAGCGCCATGCACGAGGGCCTGCCATAAGGTTTCGGCATCGTAACCCCGTAGCCCTTTCAAATACGCTTCTGATACAACTGAGGCAGAATTGTTCCCTACCATTACCGCGCGATATCCGGGTGATGACCATTCGGGCAACCAGCCCCCTTCTTTAAAATCACTGATTAATCCCTGCTGCATTTCTGTTGCAATGGAAGGATAAACGAAATGAAGAAACGGATATAAAGCCCGGAAGGTATCCCAAAAGCCCGTACCTGCGAATTTATAGCCCGGCTCTGCTTTGCCGGTATACGGACTGTAATGCACGATTTTGCCTGCTGCATCTTTTTCATACATTTTCAAAGGAAAGAACACCATGCGGTAAAGACACGAATAGAAGGTACGCATTTGTTCGTCAGTTCCTCCCGACACTTTCACTCGGCCGAGTATTTTGTTCCACTCATTGGCACCGCTGTTTTTAATTGCTTCAAAATCTTTGGTACCGATTTCGGATTTCAAATTTAATTCTGCCTGTTCGAAGCTGATAAAGGAAGAGGCGATTTTTGCATTCACCACATCACCCCTTTTCAATCCTTTAAAACCTATTACCGCGCCGGCATGCTTGCTTTTCATTTCATCTTTACCGGTAAACTTATCTTCATCCCAGGTTGCCTTATAGTCGAATTTCTTATCGAACTGGATAACAAAGTAATTTTTAAAGTTCTCCGGCACGCTACCGCTATTGCGGGTACTATAACCGATTATTTTGTTTTCTGACGGAATGATCTTAACATAAGAGCCGCGGTCGATCGCATCTACAATCACATAAGCGCTGTCTGTTTGCGGGAAGGTGAAACGGAAAAGAGCCGCTCGCTCGGTAGGTGTGATTTCTGTGGTAACGTCGGCATCGGCCAGGTACACTTTATAATAATGTGGCTGGGCCACTTCCGCTTTATGAGAAAACCAGCTTGCCCGGTCTTCTTCTTTAAAGCGCATTTTACCGGTTGCCGGCATGACAGCGAAATAGCCATAATCATTCATCCAGGGAGAAGGCTGATGCGTTTGTTTAAAGCCCACTATTTTATCGTCCTGGTATTTATATGCCCAACCATCTCCCATTCTGCCTGTTTGCGGCGTCCAGAGGTTCATTCCCCAGGGCCTTCCAATGGCAGGATACGTGTTACCATTCGATAGTTCGAACTTTGATAAAGTACCCATTAACGGATTTACGTAGCTGACAGGCTCCTGGGCCTTTACCGTGCCTGTTGCAACGAAAATTGCTGCAGCTATTAATGCCTTTGACCAGTTCATCAGGTAATTTTTAAGATGTGCTTTAAATGTTGTTTATGCTAATAATTGCGGTTTTTCTTTAAAGGTCTTCCAAAGCAACTCGCCAAACAAGGTATTTGCCCAAGCAAACCATTCACGCGTGAATTTTTTAGGGTCATTTTTATGGAAGGACTCATGCATAAAACCTGTACCCCCATGGGTCTTTCTCAACGTATCGATACTCCATTTTATTTCTTTATCGTCATTGGAGGTCAATGCCTTCATAATAATACTCATCGGCCAGATCATGTCCAGTCCGATATGGGGACCGCCGATACCTTCGGCCTGGCTGCCCTTAAAGAAAAATGGATTTTCGGCGGACCATACATAGTTCCGCGTATTTCTATAAACCGGGTCAGATGTGGCAACGCTGCCCAGGTAGGGCATGGCCAGCAGACTGGGCACATTGGCGTCGTCCATTAAATTATAACTGCCAAAACCATTTACTTCAAAAGCATAGATCTTACCAAAAGACGGATGTGTTGTAGTGGCATATTTTTTTAACGCCGCATCTACTTCATGGGCAAGCGCATCCAGCTCGGCTGCCAGGCTATTATCTTTTGATATGGCTTTTACCATCTCTGCAGCCTGGCGCAGGCTGATCACCGCAAAAAAGTTAGACGGGATCAGGTACGCATAAATAGTAGCGTCGTCACTGGGCCGAAACATAGAACATATTAATCCATTAGGCTTAACCGGGTAGCCATAACCCGCCATGGGTATGCCATCCGTGGCCCAGGATGTTTCCCGTTCAAATTTATACGGTCCCAGGTTATCTTTACGCTGCTGCTCCTTAAATGTTTTTAAGGTGGCGATTACAGATTGTTTCCAACCGGCATCAAACGGGCTGGTGTCGCCTGTTACCTTCCAGAAGCGATAGGCTAAACGAATAGGATAACATAAAGAATCGATTTCCCATTTTCTTTCATGAATACCCGGCTTCATGTCGGTTCTGTCGCTTTCTTTCCATTTACTGATCTTGGCATCATCGTTATAGAAAGCATTGGCATACGGGTCTTTTAAAATAAAATGCACCTGTTTATTAATTACGCCGGCGATCAACTTATGTAGCTTTGAATCTTCTTTAGCAAATTGAAGATAAGGATACACCTGCGCAGAACTGTCCCTTAACCACATCGCATCAATGTCACCCGTTATTACATACGTGTCCGGCTTTCCGTTTTGTTCGCTATAAAAAACAGTCGTATCCAGGGTATTGGGAAAACAATTATTAAACAACCATCCCAGTTCTTTATTAGCTACTTTAGACTGAAATGCTTTAATCGCATTTTCAATTACATCGCTTTTAAAATGTCTTTTGGATACCGGCCAGCGCACTTCCGGAAAGCTTTGTGAAGTTTGCGCAAAGGAAAATTTATTCAACGCAAGGCCGGCGCCTAATACGCTTGTATTTTGAAGAAATGTTTTTCGATTCATATTGATCTTTTTATCGGTTATTGTTTTTAGTAATTAGTTCCAGAGTAACGCTGCACCAAATACACCTGCGCTATCACCTAAAACGGGTTTACGTATTGGCGTTGTAAGTTGCCCGTTATTAAAAATATACTTTTTAATGCGTTCAAACCCCTCTGTGTACAGCAAATCAACATTACCTACTCCACCACCGATTATTATCAGGCCCGGATCTATTATATTAATTACCGAGGACAGTGCCTTCCCATAATATTCCAATAAGCGTTCTACCACTGCACTTGCATGTTCATCCGAAGAAGACAGATGTTTCTCAATAATAAGATTCAGCTTCAAAGGAGTGCCACTTAATTTCTCATAAGCCCGTTCTAATGCCGGTCCGGATATAACTGTTTCAACGCAGCCCCGTTTGCTGCAATAACAAAGTTCACCTCCCTCTTCCAATATATTATGCCCCCACTCTCCTCCTATACCATGATGCCCGTTAATAATTTTCTGGTTTACCACCAGGCCGCCACCTACGCCGGTACCCATGATTATACCCCAAACCACTTCTGCATCAGGATAATCTTTACCGGCACCCATCATGGCTTCGGCCAATGCAAAACAATTAGCATCATTAGCCAACCTTACAGGAATAGCTAATACCCGTTCCAGATCTTCCTGCATTCGCCGTCCGTTCATACAGGTGGTATTGCAATTCTTCATAGTTTGCGTTTCGGGTTCCAATACCCCTGGCGTTGCAAGACCGAGCCTTGTCGGCATTTCGCCAACATGTTGAGCTACCTGCTGAATCAACTTACTGATTTGGGAAAGAATGTGATCATATCCTTTTTCAGCTTCGGTGGAAATTCTTTCACGCCTGACCACTGCTAAGGTTGCTGCGTCTAAAACCGCACACTCAATTTTGGTTCCTCCCAGGTCAATACCCCAAATATTCATATTTCTTTTATTTATCGTTTAGCTTCCTGTTACCGGGTTTCTATCACCAGGTCTTTTCCCTGCTGTAACTGGTTATGTTTTATAAGATAGCCATTAATCTTTTGGCCGCCGTAGGTAATCTTTTGAATTCGCTCGCCATTACCTCTCCGCGTAATTGTAAACGGTTGTGCGCCCTGCAGATCAAACCGAACCTTATCAAACAAAGGTACTGTTACCAGGTACTCCGGATCTGCGGGCGAATAGGTATATAGCCCCAACGCATTCATAACGTACCATGCCGACATTTCGCCGGCATCATCCATACCTGAATACGCTAACCGCTCCGGCCCCATCCTATAATATTTACTCATGATGAGGTTTAAGATCTTTTGTGCTTTCTCCTGCCTGCCTATAAAATAATACAAATAAGGAGTGCTATGCCCCGGCTGGTTACCATGGCAATACTGACCGATAAATGTGGTAAGATTATGCGCTTCATACCCCTTCCATGGAATAGTGAATAAAGAATCCAGCTTTTTCTCAAAGGCGGCTTTTCCGGGATATAAGGCAATAAAGGCTTCGGGGTTATGCGGCGCAAAAAAGGTAGATTGCCACCCGTTTGCCTCGCGGTACATATATTCAAAATAAGGCTGCTCGGGGTTAAAGGGAGTTATCCATTCACCGTTAGCCAGGCGGCTACGCATCAGTTGCGTTACAGGATCGAAAAGATGTTTGTAGCTATCTGTACGCTTCATTAAAGCCTGGTAATTTTTGGAATCTCCCAAAGCTTTAGCCAACAAAGCGGTAGCGTAATCATCATAAGCATACTCCTGTGTTTTGGTAACGGCTGCTTTAGCAACGGTTTCCAGGCGAGGTTCTTTTACATCCATTTCCGAGATCCATCCCCTTTCTATATATTCTTTCAGGTGAGGGCGGCCACCCTTACCATCTACAAAAGCATTGTTCAACAATAGTTGATATGCCTTTTGCACGTCGAAGTCCTTTATGCCCCTGAGGTAACTGCCTGCAACGAAAGCAGCAGCATGATCGCCATGAAAAAAGGTGGGCATAAAACCTCTTATTGCTCCCCTGTCGGTAATAGATTTGATAACGTCAGTAGCTACATCAGGAGATAGCATACCCAATAAGATGAGTTTATTCCGATAGTCGTCCCAGAAAGAAGGATCACTAAAATACCTGAAGCCTTTGTTTACGATCTCTCCTTTTGCATTCTTAAAAGCGCCATTTACATCACTTAACAAAATGGGCCATAGAAAAGACCGGTATAAAGTTGAATAGAAGGTTTCTTTTTGGTCTTCGGTGCCTCCCGATACCTGAATTTTTGACAATAGCGTTTCCCAGGTATTCGTAGCTTCTGTATGAATCTGTTCAAAACTTTTACCCGCCATTTCAGCTTCCAGGTTCATCCGGGCATTTTCTATACTTACGTAGGAAAAGCCCACTTTTACCTCAAGCGGATCATTTGCCTCTTTATCTATATAATTAACAACGCTTACTTCGGCATCGCCCTCTTTCACCGTTTCTATGTTACGGATCTTATAATTGGAGATGGCATAGAAATAAAAATCGGCACCCGTTTTCTGATTACCTGTAAAAACGCTGTCATTTTTTTGCTCAATTTTCCATGCATTCACCCTTTCGTTCGAACGCGCGAGATCAGCCAGCAGCTTCTTACCCTGCCCGTTTTTATACGTATACTTATGAAAAGCACACCGGAGCGTTGAAGTAACTTCCGCATTGATATCATATTTATCGAGATACACCTGGTAATAGCCTGGCCTGGCAGACTCACGGGTATGTTTAAACGGAGAGTAATACGTTTGGGGCTGTACGTTTCCGCTTACTGCAATCAGCGGCACATAGCAGAGATTCCAATGACCTTTGCTGGTATGTGCAAATGCATATACTACCGTATCTTCATATTGGTATCCCGAGCCGCTACGCCACATGGTAACAGGGGTTACCTGCACCATCGAATTAGGCAGGGTTGCCCCGGGGTAGGTTTCACCACCCCATGCCCTGCGAGTAGGTTTATAGCCTAAGTCCGCACTATCCCATAATGTAGTAGTACCCATGAAGGTATTTACGTAATGGGTAAGGCGCTTCGTACCTGCCTGTCCAAAACCAATCGCGGTTATCAACAAACCAGCTGTTACTAAAATCAATCTTATTTTTCCGAACATGGCATTTTAATAGAGGAATGAGTAATCAATCGCCGGCAATCATCAGACGAAAAGCCAAATTTAAAAAAAATATTGAAAAGGCAAAATCGTTTTTGCGATAAAGATATATATTTGATGAGGAGAAAATAAAATTATTCTTCAAAATAACAGGCCTTGCCCTGTATAACGATTTGTTTTTTTGTCATACTATATTTTCATGATGCATGAATGAAGACCGCAAACGATACCTGCTTTTAATGATTGCCGGGAACGATGATCAGGGGGCATTTGATGAGCTGTTTACATTTTATTTCCCCGGACTGGTTTCTTTTGCGTCTAATATTCTGGAAGACAGGCAGCAGGCAGAAGAGGTGGTAGAAGATGTATTTTTAAAACTATGGCAGAACAGAAAAACCATGGTATCCATTAAAAGCCCCTCCCATTATATTTATACCGCAGTTAAGTATACAGCACTTAGCGCCTTAAAAAAGCAAAATATCATCTTTTACGAAGATTATTCGGACGATGCAGCGTTAACCTACTCAAGCCCCGAGTCTGACTATATCAGTAACGAGAACATTACCCGAATTAACGAAGCTATTAACCAGCTCCCACCCAAATGCAGGCTGATCTTCAGATTAATAAAAGAAGACGGTCTAAAATATGATGAAGTCGCCCAACTACTGCAACTTTCCGTTAAAACCATTGAAAGCCAGATGACTATTGCTATTAAGAAGCTAACGGCTGCCATTCAGCAAATGCTTCCGGACATGGCGGAACAGCTTCCAAGAAAAAAAGCATAATTTTTTTTACACCTTTTAGGGGTTTGATCGTTTTAAAACCGACTTATACCGGTATAGCGGTTAAAAATGGACAGAAACAGGCTTATTGAGTTGCTTACAAAAAGGGAATCGGGCATTATTACTTTACCTGAAGCCAGGGAGCTTAATGAGCATTTGAAAGGGGACCCGGATGATAGCCAGTTAGCAGACCTGTTAGGTAAAACACTGAAAGGCCATTTTCATCAACAGGAAAGCGTTGAATCCACCTATCTTACCAAACGCCTTCAAAAATTACATGAGCAAATCAGGCTGGAAGACAATACCGCCAACGTGGTTGAAAAACCTAAAGGTAGCTTCAAAAAAATGGCATGGGCTGTTGCCGCAGCATTAGTTTTGGCGTTGGGAAGCGTAGCCATATACATCCAACTTACCCATAGCGATCCGGCAGATCACTTTAAAAATATCCTTACTACCAAGAAGGGTTCCAAATCGAACCTGGTATTACCGGACGGTACCAGGGTACTGCTCAATTCGGACACACGTTTGAGTTATAACCAGTCTTTCGGAAAGCAGGCAAGAGAGGTAACACTGGAAGGCGAAGCCTATTTTGAAGTGGTAAAAGATGCCCAGCATCCCTTTATCGTACATACCAATGCAATGGATATAAAGGTGTTGGGAACCGTTTTTAACGTACGGGCCTACCACAATGAAAAGAACACACAAACTACTTTGCTGGAAGGCTCGGTAGAAGTAATACTGAATAAAAGAAATGAGCGCAACCTGGTGGTATTAAAGCCTCATGAAAAGATAGTGGTGAATAACCATCCGGGGCATGAAGTTCCGTTAAAAGCGGATGAGGGGCCAGTTGCAGATATCTCGGTGATGACCATCAAAACGAATGCAGAAGATTCGAGTATACTTGAAACGGACTGGACGAAAAACAAACTGGCCTTTGACCAGGCTCGGTACAGCGAGGTATTCCCTGAACTGGAGCGTTGGTATGGGGTAACGATTACCGTTAAGGATTCGGCGATCTTAACAAGAAAGATCAGCGGTATTTACGAAAATGAAAGCCTTAGCGATGTAATGGAGTCTCTTAAACTGGCTACCGGATTCCGGTATACCATCGACGGCAATAACCTGAAAATATATAAATAAATTCTTCACCCAAAAAATACACATGAAATAAAAAAGCGACTATAAAAAAATGGCAGAAAATGCTGGAACATTTTCCGCCGTAAAAACGACAGTTAAACTTGCCTGAGAAGCAATAAAACCATCATCTAAAATAGATAACGAAAGTATGAAAAAAAATGATCGCCTTGCCATGCGGGGGGAGCGGTATTGTCTTATTAAATATCTGCTGCTAATGAAATGTTCTCTTATCATTATTCTATTAACTTCTTTTCAGTCCATTGCCTTTACAGGAACAGCGCAGGACCTGATCAGTATGCGGGTTAATAACAAATCTTTTTCCCAGGTACTGAAAACGATTGAAGCCAAATATTCGTACCGGTTTGTTTACAGCGATAGCGTGGCTTTAAGCCGATATAAAGTAAACCTTGATGTAAAAGACGCTTCTATCGAAAAAGTAATGAGCCAACTACTGGATAATACGGGATTCACTTACAAAAAAGTCAACAAAAACCTTGTAGCGATTACACCGGGCGGTGTGATAAATAAAGCAGAGTATGAAGTAAGGGGTAAAGTCATCGACTCAACGGGAGCGCCCGTTGCCGGAGCCAGTGTACTAGAGAAGGGAACCAGTAATGGCACCACCACGCAATCGGACGGCAGCTTTATACTGACGGTAGCCAGCAAAAGCGCCACGCTCATTATTTCTATGGTAGGTTATAATGAAAAAGAAATAGCCATTACGGCAAACGACCTGGGCCCTATACTGCTTACCGCAGCTACTCAGCAACTTGAAGATGTAATTGTGATTGGTTACGGAACCACTACCAGGAAAGATGTAACAGGCGCTGTTGACCAAATCAAAGCTTCCCAATTTGAAGACAGGCCGGTGGGTAACGTTACGCAGGCATTGCAGGGTGCGGCGCCCAGCTTGGTGATACAGCAACGCAGTATGAATCCCAACGGGAATGATATGAATATCAATGTTCGTGGTATTTCTACCATGAATAACAACGCGCCGTTAATTGTGATTGACGGCCTTATTACCGATGGAGCCAGCCTGAACCAGCTTAACCCAACCGACATACAAAGTGTTTCCGTTTTAAAAGACGCGGGTACTTCTGCTATTTATGGATCCCGATCGGCAAACGGGGTGATATTAGTTACTACCAAGCGGGGTAGCAAAAACCAAAAACCCACGGTAAGCTTAAATGGACAGATGGGATGGCAGGATCCCAAGATATTGTTTACACCGGTACAGGGATACCAAAACGCGACGTTAAAAAACCTGGCTTTAACAAATATTGGCTCTTCGCCCGAGTTTACTCCTGAGCAGATACAGGACCTGTACCAGCACCGGAATGAAGAGGAATGGAATTTCTACCAGATACTGCAACCGGCATTGCAACAAACTTACAACCTGCGCGTATCGGGTGGAAGCCAGAATACCACATATATGTTTTCGGGGGGCTTTTTCGACCAGGGAAGCAACTTCATAGGCAATTACGGTATAACTCGCTACAACCTTAGGTCTAACATTACTACGGAGATCGGTCCACTTAAGCTCACTTCCATTATTGCTTATACCCGCAACAACTCCAGTAACACCACAGCCGGCAATGCTATTATTAACTCCAGTCGCATTCCTCCCTACTACTACTATCGTATGCAGGCAGAGAATGGTAAATACCTGGTGAATAATGCGCTGACCGATCAGAACCCTTTGGGAGAACTGAGGCAGGGTGGGTTTATTGATGACAAGAATGATTATATCAATGCCAATTTCAATGCAGAGCTAAAACTGTTTGCGGGCTTAAAGCTCAGAGGTGTGGTGGGCGCTGATGTGTATGGCAATACACAGTTTAGCCGCCGGATGGAGTTCCCGCTTTATGCGAGCGCAGATGCGGCAGTACCTTCACTAACCATGAACCCCAGACGAGAAACTTCTGACTACAACCGGAAGATCAGCCTGATGAACTACCAGTTGATGCTGGACTACAATAAAAAATTTGGCCAGCATAATATCACTGGTTTGCTGGGCGCGTCGAACGAATCTTATACCAGTCGCGAAAGCAGAACTACTTACTGGTATACTGACTCTCTTTTAGGCATCCCTACTTCGGGCACAATCATTGACGAAAACCGCGATAATACTTACCTGACCACAAACCCGGGCCGCACCTTACAAAGCAGCCTGAATTCTGTATTTGGACGTGTAGGTTATTCTTTCAAAAACACTTATACCGCCGAAGTAAATTTCAGGTATGATGGATCATCGAAATTTTCCAGGAAATATCGCTGGGGCTTCTTCCCTTCTGCATCGTTGGGATGGACATTGACCAACGAAGCCTTTATGAAAAACTATAAAAATGCTGTAGGCGACCTGAAAATAAGGGCCAGCTATGGTGTGCTGGGTAACCAGGCTATCGGCGATTACAAATACATCACACGATATACCCTGTTCCCTAATACTTATATAGTGGGAGACTCGGCTCTTGCGGGTGCTGGTTTTGTATACGGCAACGAAGAGTTGAGATGGGAAACCACTCATAACAGCAATATTGGTATCGATGCAACATTCCTTCACAACAAATTGACCATCTCTGCCGATTACTTCCATAAAAGAATCAAGGATATCCTTGTGCCACCAGCCATCCCGCTTGCATTTGGTACCCAGCTGGAAGAATTTAATGCGGGTGAAATGACCAACCAGGGATGGGAGCTCAATATCGGATACCGCTTTAATACGGGTGCATTTGCTCATAGCATCACAGGCAATATAGGAGACTCATGGAATAAGGTTACCAAATTCGACGGGTTTGAACAGATCAGTACTGCAGACAATATCGACAAACTTACCCGCGTAGGAGTACCGCTGAATGCCTATTATGGATTAAAAACTGATGGCTATTTCCAGTCGATGCAGGAGATAGAAACGGCGGCTTTACCTGTGGGCTTGAGCGCTTCCGATCTTAAACCAGGCGATGTAAAATATGTGGACCGGAATAATGATGGCGTAATCGACTCAAAAGACCGTTATATATTGGGTTACGGATTTCCCCGGTACACTTTTGGTCTTACTTACAATGTAAGTTTCAAAGGTCTTGACTTCTCCATGTTCTGGCAGGGAGTGGGTAAAAGGGATATGTTTGTACGTGGTGAGCTGGTAGAACCTTTCCACGAAAACTACTCTTATGTAATTTACCAGCACCAACTGGATTACTGGACGCCCACCAATACCGGAGCGCGCTGGCCAAGGTTAACGGCAACGGGGTCTCCATCCCGTCAAAACAATTATGGCCGCGGGTCAGACCTCTATCAATTTAATGGCGCTTATGCAAGGCTTAAGAATATTCAACTGGGTTATACCGTACCCAACAGTTTAACGCAAAAGATCGGTATACAAAAAGCCAGGTTATACGTAAACGCCCAAAACCTTATTACGTTGTCAAAAGAATCGTGGATTGACCCTGAGTCATCAGAATTCAACTCTAATATGGACGGCGCCGCTAACAGCGGTCGTAATTACCCAACATTACGTTACTATGGTTTTGGATTAGATATTCAATTTTAAAGATAATTAGGTATGAAGCATATAAATTTCAGATGGAACATAGCCGCTTTCTTCCTGGCTATCCTGTTCAGCAATTGCAATAAAATGGACCTGCAGCCGGTAGGTGAATATACAGATGATAACTACTGGCTATCTGCAGCTAACTCTGACCTTATGGTGAATATGGCCTATAGCCAGATGTACTCTGCCGACAAAATGTGGAATGATGAAGCATTAAGTGACAATGTATTTGAAGGAAGATCGAATACGAGCCAGCGTATCATCCGCAACGGTAATGCAGACCCCTCACTGGCGCTCTTTCGCGACGAATGGAAGCAAGGCTACGAGGCTTTAAAAACCTGTCATATTTATTTAGCCAATGTAGACCGGGTGCCCAATATGTCTGCCACTTTTAAACAACAACGTATAGCCGAGATCCGCTTTATAAGAGCATACGTTTACTTCAGGCTGGTTAACTTCTTTGGCGCAGTACCTTTCTCTACCAGCGATATCAACCTCGCGGAGTCGCGTACCATACCCAGAACAGACAAAGCACAGATCCTGTCATTTATTCACCACGAGCTGGATGAGGTAATGCAAATACTTCCTTCCAAAAACAATCTTTCGGGGTTGGACAAAGCCCGGGCCAGTAAAGGCGCGGCCTGTGCCTTACAAGCCAGGGCTTACCTGTACGAAAGCAACTGGCAGGAAGTAGCTACTTATACCGACAGTCTTATTAACAACCCCGAAAAATTTGGCAGCTATAGCCTCTTCCCCGATTATGCCGGGTTATTTACGGTAGCCAATGAGTATAACTCAGAAGTTATTTTTGACTATGGTTACCTGATCGATAAAAAAACATGGTCTAAATACTACGACGCTGCTCCCCTGTCGCTGGGCGCGCGCTTAAATGCTTATGCGCCCTTACAGGAACTGGTAGATAGTTATGTAATGCTGAATGGCCGGAACATTACAGAGGAATCATCCTATAACGACAACAATCCATATGTTAGTCGCGACCCACGTTTAGCGGCCACCGTTGTACATGATGGCAGTACCATACAGAAATTGGATGGCTCTACCACTACTATCCGTACCAGACCCGGTACCAACACACCAGACAGCTATGTGAACGCGGCATCAAACTCTACTTCTACCGGTTATTATATCAAAAAGTACTATGATGTAAAAGCTAACGCCACTTTTCAATCGGGCCTGAACATTATCATGCTTCGATATGCCGATGTATTGCTGATGAATGCAGAAGCAAAGTTTGAACTGGGTCAAATGAACGCAACTGTTTGGGACAAAACCATAAAAGCCATTCGCACCCGGGCAGGATTTACACAGGCTTCGGCCCTCGATTACCCCGGAAGTTTATCCACAGCTCAGATGCGTAATACTATACGAAACGAACGCCGGAGCGAGCTGGCTTTGGAAGGGCTGCGGTATTTTGATATAATACGTTGGAAAGCGGGTTTACAGTATTTAAACGGTGTGGCGCATGGCGCAAAATTTGCCAATAACAGCACCGCTTATATTGTATTAGACACCCGGAAATTTGATGAAGGCAGGGACTATTTATGGTCGGTGCCCCGGTCGGAAATTGACCTGAACAAAAATTTACTGCCCAACAATCCGGGATACGGAAACTAAAACATTACTACAAAATTCTTCACAAATGAAACGGAGCACGATAAATATTTCTCACACAACGGGAATGTATATGCGGAGTTCCATCCGACCATTAAAAAAATAAAAAACATACAGATGAAAAATATAATTGTAACATCTCTTTACTCACTATTGGTTGCAGCCTTATTCTTTAGCTGTAAAAAAGAAGACATGAATTACAAAGATGTCAATATTACCGCGGTTAAAACTTTGTATTCTCCTGTTAACAACCGTTCGGTTAAATTATTAAGCTCGGCTTCTGCTTCACTGTATTTTGAATGGGAAGCAGTAAAAGCAGAAGACGGAGGCGCCGCTTCTTATGAAGTGGTATTTGATAAGGTTAGCGGAGATTTTTCCAATCCTTTATATAAAATTGTTTCCGACAATAACGGTTTCTCCAATGGCGCTACCATCACCCATAAGATCCTGAACCGGATCGCTGGTTTGGCGGGCGTTGCTCCGGGAGGTACCGGTGAGGTAAAATGGACGGTATTCGCTTCACGCGGTATCAATGTCGCCAAATCCGATCAATCATCAGCACTAAGCATTACAGCCCTGCAAGGCTTTGCCGACCTTCCTGACGAAGTATTCATTACAGGCGAAGGCTCTGAAACCGGTACTAATCTTGCACAGGCCATGCCGTTCAAATTAAATGCACCTGGAGAGTTTGAGATCTATACCAGGCTGGAAGCGGGCAAAGCCTATTATTTTACCGACCGCAATAACGGTAAGCCGCGCATCTTTTATTCAGACAATGGTAGTTCTTTAAAAGAAGCGGCGGAAACCGGTGCTGTTACGGCGTCAAAAACGGCTGTATACCGCATTAATCTAGACTTTAATACCGCTACTATTGCTTATACCGAGATCACATCTATAGGCCTCTTCTTTAGTCCTGAAAACAGGGTATTATTCAATCTACCCTACCAGGGCAAAGGCATATGGAAAGGAACCGGCGTTATAACTTTCAGGCAGGAATCGTGGGGAAGAGATGAACGTTATAAGTTCCAGATGCAAACTGTGTCGAACGGGGCAAATGTAGTAGCGCAACTAGGTACCGTAACAGGTACTGATAGTCCGCCCAATGCTTCTTCCCCGGCATCTTATTACTATTTAAGGGTACTACCCAACACCTCTCAGTGGGATGACAAATGGAAGTTCATGCCGGCTGTTGATGGCAAATCAACTACCATCACGGTATCAATGCAAGGCACTGCTCCTTACACTCATTCTGTACAAGTAAACTAATAACAAAATGAGAAATAATATTTTGATCATAACAATAGTTGCCTGCCTGCTTGGGTCTTGCTCCAAGTATGAAGATGTATATACATACGGCAATGGACAAGAAATCAACTGGAGCGCCGCTGCAGACAGTTCCACGAATTCGCTGATCCGCCAGTTCTGGAACGAAGGAGGCTACTTTAATTACGGCAGCAACGGGTCGGACAATGGGTTTCAGTACTGGCCCAATGCCCATGCCATGGACGTAGTGATTGACGCTTTTATCCGCACCAGTAATACGCAATACAGCAGCTATTTTGATAAGTGGTTCACGGGCGTTAAAGCCAAAAACGGAAATACTTACTATAACGTATTCTATGATGATATGGAATGGAATGCTCTTACTTTTGTAAGGCTTTACGACGTAACTAAAGATAATAAATACCTGGCCGCAGCAAGGGATTTATGGAACGATATCATAAAGGGCTGGAACGACACTTATGCAGAAGGCGGCGTAGCCTGGCGTAAGGATATGCTGTACAGCAAAAACGCCTGCTCTAACGGGCCCGCAGCGATTCTCGCTGCAAGGTTGTATAATATCACCAAAGAAGAGTTGTTTAAAACATGGGCCATTAAAATATACAACTGGGAAAAAAACACGTTGTACGAGTGGGCAACCGGAGGCATTTATGATAATATCAACGGGGAGAGCGGCGCCATTAATAAAGTAGTATTAACCTACAACACTGGTACTTTTGTAGGTGCTGCTGTAGAGCTGCATAAAATAACCGGTGATGTCACCTACCTGAACGATGCGCAGAAATGTGCCAACTATACTATTACCAAGTGTATCGACTCTGGCAACAATGTGCTACGCGATGAAGGGACCGGCGACAATGCTTTATTTAAAGGCATCTTCATCCGGTATTATTTAATGCTGATACAGGAGCCGGGGTTAAATGAAGATTACAGGAAAAAATTCATCAACTTCTTTAACAACAATGCCGTCAATGTATGGAGCAAAGCTACTTTCAAAAACTCCTTATTATTCGGTCCTTCATGGATTGCCCCACCAGCAGGTGAGGCGCAGCTAACCGCCCAGGCCAGCGCTGGCATGATGGTAGAAGCCAAAGCGGCATTTGAAAAGGCAGGGATACAATAACTCATTATTCTTATATACAAACTTATTAAGACTAACAAAGGGAGCTGATGCAGCTTCCCCTTTGTTAGATCTTAAGCACATATAATTATTTGCTCTCCGTTTCAGATAATAAAACCAGAACAAAATCAACCGCTACCGGATAAACGTAATTCCTGAACACCATTTTTAAGTTCGTACCGTTTGAAATATTTAAACATACAGTATTAAAGCAAGGCGACTCAACACCTTCTTTCAGTTATATTATTTTTTGTTTTCAAACTTTTATTTGTATATTTGGTAATAATAATGCAGTCTATCTGCTCTATTATTGAACCCATATATCGATAACCTTTAAATAAGCTTATGGAAACACCGAATTACTACCACCAATGAAGCGAACGTGAACTATATTGAATAAACACTATTATATAACCTCAATGTTAACATTATGAAACCACCATCAATATCCTTATACTTTAAGCAATAACTTTTTTTCTAAATTCTCTGCTACCAAGAAAGCTATTAGGTCTGCAACAAAAACCGTTTACAAAATATTTATAAGTATGACCTATGTCCAAGCATTTGTTTATTAAGTAATACAATAGTAAAGCGGTAAGGATATAATCCAAAGGCTAATATATAAAGTGAACCTATACGGCTTGTCTATCCCAAACAAGTATTAGCGAAAGATACTTGTTGGGAGATCAATCCAGATGTATCAGTATATATAATTTGTGCAACCCCAAAATTAGTTTGTGAGAGATCCATGTACCTCCTAAAAAGTGATAACTAATCGCAAATGGCCTTGCAGTAAGAGAGAAACTGACTGCATTCGGGAATAGTATTTCCATAACATTAAAATTAACATTATGAGAGACCCACCGCGTTTGACAAGTTAAAGCTATCTGTTTATTACAAATCATCTGCTAATCAAAAAAAGATTTAATGAGCCACTTCTTAACAATGTTAGAAAATCAACTCAATAAATTATCCTAAATACTATCGCTGTAAAAAAACAGCGAGGATGGATCGCAGATTAACTGTATGTCCGGTAAGGACCTAACCATAAAAATTAATAGATGAAAAAGACTTTTTCCGCAATTCTAATAATCCTTTCTATTTGTAGCTTAGGCTGCCAAAGGAATTTTCAACAAACCTACGACGAGGACTCAAACAGTATGAAAAACGATATTATTAACAGCAAAGACCTTGCGTATGATTATCCCATTAAACCGGGTACAGTACAATGGAAGCAGCTGAAGAATAATGAGGAGAAAATTAAAGTATGCTTAATACCGGAAAATATTTTAACTGGATTAAGCACTCAGGATCTCTTAGACGTATGCCTGGAATATCCTTTATTAAACAATATTTATGCGTTCACTGATATTGAACAGGGTATTGATAAATTATTTAAGGATTTTAATGGTATAAGGGAGCTCTCAAAAAGGCCAGACGCTCTAGATAAGTTCATTAACGAATATAAGAACAGAGCAGGTAAAATTGGGGCATTAAATGAAAATTTCAGCCACATTTCCAAAGGGAAATTTATCTTCGGGCTTTCGACTATTGAAGCAATTAGTTCCAGAAAAGAGTTTTTAAAATCCAGTTCGCATTCATCCCTCGCAAAACTCATGAGTGTCTTATACGAAGGATATGAGGGTAAAAAGTCTAACTCAGACTATTTTAAAGGACTAGGCTTTCAAACTAACCTGCTATCGAGAGCGTCATTGATCAATTTTAGAAATGGCACGTTAGCCGATGGCAAGTTAGGGCAATTACAATTTGATGCACAAGCCATTGATAAAATTGATTTACAGTCAAGGCAGATAATTGAATCTCTAAACTAAAATAAACCTTATGAAAAAAGCAATATTAATTCTAACGCTTTTTATCAGTTCATTAAGCTCTTTTGCAGATTACCGAGCTGATATAACTACTCCTAACGGGAGCATTGTTGCAGCATGGATAATGGACGACATGTCAATTAGTTCAAAAGCATACTCCGATAGCTATTGGTCGTCAGTGTATCCTAATGCTCAAATGCTACCTACGTTCGACGGCTATAGCTCTACCTATAGATTTAATTGTCATGGTTACGCATGGCATATGAGCGAGCTCTCTAATCCTTTAAGCAGTGCCCGCTGGATAGGGCGGGATAATGCTATTGATGAGGACATTTATTGGACTGACGGCAGTTATATTGAGGTTTCTGCACCTACGTATCCTGCAAAGGTGACATGGCCAGAATCTATAAACCATTCAGCTATAACAACAGACCAGCCAGGCTGGTTTATATCAAAATGGGGCGCAGTCCCTTTAATGCGTCACAAGTGGGACGATACACCTTATGCTCCGTACAGTTCGTCAGATCTAAAATATTATGTGAGAAACATACCCTCACAATCCATCGTATCCGGGGGTATTTATAGCGTAGTATCTGCATTGGACTCTACTTACGAAATTGGAGCACATGAGCTCACCTTTTCTCGTTTAACAGCTAAAGGTCCTATTCAACTTCAAAGGAATGACACAGCGTACGGCTTTTATTATGGATGGCAATTTAACGGCAGTGGAGAAAACTATACTATCAAATTTTATAATCAAAATTATGGTTTATCGCCTTTAGGTAGCAGCGGGTTACAGTTATCATATAATTCCACAACAACATGGAAAGTAAAGCCTTCAGGCGATGGATATTTTTATATCGAAGAGGCTGTTTCAGGGCAAAGATTTACAATCCCCGGCTCAGGAGCAACAACCGGAACCGATGTACAACTAGCCACGCCAGCCAGCGGCCTGAACCAAAAATGGAAACTGGTACCTATTCTTCGTGTTGACGATCCTTATGCGCGCGAAACTATGACTATTGCTTCTTACGGATACAGCGGCGATGTTGTATTTACCAACCAAACAACAAGCGAACAAACTACGGTTAGCAATATTCTTCCTGGTACGTTTAAAACAATTTATCTTAAAACGACCAACCCCTATACTATTACTTTTACAAACGGCTCAGGAGTAACCCAGGCCTATGCCTCGCTGGATAATCCTCACGGACGCAGAAATTGGGCGTGGAATAGTTCTACCTACACAACTGATAACAGTAATATATGGACATACGGCGGTCCTTATGTTTTGCGGATTTCTACCTTCGGCGAACCACCTTGGGATGAATAATAATGTTGAGGTTCTCAAGAGCTGTCTGTATCAGGCAGCTCTTTTCTTATTCGAACATCGATCGGCAGCTACACTTCTTTAAAATACCTTGGAATAACAAGCCAGCTTACCTCGACACCGAAAATGGCAAATCTGCATCTTCTACTCCTCTTTTATAATTGGGTGTAGCGCTCATTTGCAGGTTAAATTCGCCTCCCTTTATTATATCTCTATAAGTCAGGTAATTTTTATTGTACAACTTATTGTTCAAACGGGCATCCGCTATATAAACATTCTGGCTGCTGTTACCCTTAGCATTGATCACAAACTTCTTCCCATTCTCTAATGAGATCGTAATCTTTTTAAACATAGGACTACCCAATACATACTGGTCTGTTCCGGGACAAACGCTGTAAAATCCCATGGCACTTAGCACATACCATGAAGAGGTTTGCCCCTGGTCTTCATCTCCCGGGTAACCATTCTCTGTGGCATTATATAGTTTGCTCATTACCTCTCTTGTTCGTTGCTGCGACTTCCATGGCTGGCGGGCATAGTTATATAAATAAGGCATGTGCTGTATGGGTTGATTGCCGTGCGCATACTGTCCCATATTGGCCATCACCATTTCAGTCATCTCATGGATCATAAATCCATACGTACCTACTTTTACGGTATTGGGAACCGTAAACACTGAATCCAGCTTGGCACAAAACTTTTCATCTCCTCCTACCAGGTTAATTAAACCCTTCATATCATGAAATACCGACCATACCCAATGCCAGGCATTGCCTTCGGTAAAAGGCCCGCCCCATTCCACCGGGTCAAAGTTATTACCCCAGTTCCCGCTCCTGTCTTTGGCACGCATGAATAATGTAGCCGGGTCAAATACATTTTTGTAATTATACATCTTTTGCCCAAAGCTATCCTGGTACTTTTGATTATTTACCGCTTTAGCTAAAGCATAGCCACAAAAATCATCGTAAGCATATTCCAGTGTTTTGGCCGTAGCTTCTCGTACTTCAGGATACGGCACATAACCCATCGTATTATAATCTTTGTAACCATCTCTTCCATTGGCAGGTCCCCATGGACCCTTATTATTGGCTTCATGATAATAAGCATCTAATGCCCTTTGCGGATCGAAGGTACGCAAGCCTTTAATCCAGGCATCTGCCAGCAATGAGATAGCATGGTTGCCGATCATACTACCCTGCTCGTTGGGAAATGACCAGGATGGCAGCCAGCCACATTGCTCCTGTGCATTGAGCAAAGCCTGCATATAACGACCATGCTGTGTGGGGTACATCAATATATTTAGAGGAAATTGCGCCCTGAAAGTATCCCAAAAACCTGTATCGGTAAACATATATCCTTTATGCACTTTACCATCATAAGGACTGAAATAATAAGGTTGGCCGTTTTTATCGATTTCATAGAAAGCTCTTGAAAAAAGACTGGCCCTGAAAAAGCAGGAATAAAAAGTAGCTTTATCTTCTTCGGAATCTCCTTCTACTAAAATTCTTTTCAAATGTTGATTCCATACTTTTTCTGCTTTTGCTTTAGTAACCTCCAGGCTCTTATCAGCCCCCAACTCCTTCTGCAAAGTCAGCTGTGCCTGTTCGGGGCTTATATAAGAAGATGCTACCTTCACCTGAACCTTTACACCGGGTTTGAACTCGATATAAGCGCCCCTGCCCTTCCCTTCAGCTTTTTTATTACCGGCATTAATTTGATTCTTTTCATTTTCCCAGGTACCATAGGCTGTAAAAGGCTGATCGAAGTAAAGCACAAAATGATTTTTCCAGCCGCGTTGAAAACCATGCCCGTTATTTACAAAGCCCGTAATCATCTTTTGTTCCGGGAAAATTTCAACGCCGCTCAAACCGGTATAGCCATCCAGCACCAGGTAAGCCTTTCTACCTTGCGGGAAACTAAAACGCAGGTGGACGCCCCTTTCTGAAGGTGACATTTCTGTAGTGATATTATTTTCGAAACTCACTTTATAATAATGAGGTTTGCCTATTTCCTTTTCATGCCGGAACTCGGCAGCACGGCCATCCTCGTTCACCACCAGGTTATCAACTACGGGCATTAAAGAAAAAACTGCATAGTCATTAGACCAGGAACTGCACTGGTGAGCCTGTTGAAATCCGCGTATTTTCTTCTTCGTGTATTGGTATTTCCAGCCGTCGCCGTTTTTACCGGTTTGTGGCGTCCAGGTATGCATAGCAAAAGGTAAGGCCGTTGTAGGATAGGTATTACCTCTTGTTAGCTCAAAGCTGGAATTGGTTCCCTGCAAAGTATTCACATACTGCACTAAATCCTGCGCCGGTAACGAAATTGCAATAGTGCCCGTAACAGCTATCATCAAAAACTTCAAACTCATGAAATGCATATTATTTAAATGTAATCAATCTCCACTCTGTTATCTGGAATAAATTATTACCATTATTCTCATCAACCTGCCAGCGATAATAGCTGTAAGAAGCGTCATTATTAAATTCATACATGATTGTCTGGGTACGGCCACTAAACGACTGATTTATTCTTTTATCCAGCTCTGTCCATGTAGCTCCGTCGTTAGATCCCAAAAGTTTCCAGCTTTTTGGATCTCTTTCGGAAGCATCATTACCAGATGTAAGTTTATATGCCTGTATGGATACAGGTTGTGGAAACTTCAGCTGCATCCATAATACAATAGGAAACCCGTCTGTAAGAAATTTAGTACCCAGGTTGTTGTCCACCAGCTTTTTAGATCCTTCTCCCGCATCAGGGCCACCGCCATTGTCTTTGGAGACAGATAAAGCGCCTGATTCTGTAAGATCGGTTTCCTTACGGGAAATTTTTATTTTAAAATAGGCGGTGCGGAGATCTTCATTTATTACTCCGGAAGAAGCACTCTGCAATATAACCGGCAGTAAATATTCGGCATCTTTGGGCAGGGATTTGGTACTAACAGTAACTTTAATACCATCCGAAGTGGTTCTACCCGCTTTTATTACCGCGTTTAGTCCCGATATAGTATACTTATCTACAGGAAGATTTTTATATGCGGTTGAATGGCTGGCGTTATACGACGCAATTAATCCGGTGTCTATTTTAAAATTGAGCTGAACATCCTGCTGCGGGTAGAGTTGTCCTCCATAAGCACCTCCAAAGGTGAAGGACTGTGCGGTATCAGCAATTAACAGATTAACGCTGCTACGGGCATCTATAGCCTGCGTCATATATATGATACCCTCTTCGCTGGCAATCTCCTTTTTTTTATCACAGGATAAAATGAGTATGCATAAACTGATACACATTACTATTGTTTTTAAATAATTTCTCATCTTAAAAAGGTTTTAGTTTACAGTAATTAAATTTAGTTTTACAGAACATTAATTCCATTGAATGTTTACCTGAACTCCTGCGCTTTTGTTAGTGAAGCGAAGCAGCAGAGTTCTGGTTCTTCCATCCCATTCACGGGAAGTTGCAATAGCCTCTTCTGTGGATGTAGTTGCGGTTATAGATACAGGCTCCTTAGGTAGCCTTATGCGCATAACATTATTTGTTTCAGACGGACTCTTAGCTACAAAACTATACGTACCAGAAGTAATTTTTTCGTTATAAATCCTTGCTGCCGCGGCTATTACTTTAGGCTGATCCGACGTAAGAGACGAGAGGTCGTATAAAAATGACTGAGAACCGGGCTGCACTTCCTTTGTATTCAATACAGGAAGTCCGGGATCAAATAAGTCCACTACGGGGCCTGGTATTTTAAGTGGCGTCTTATTCTCATTTTCATCCATTACAGCAGCTACAATATATGGTCCACGCTTTACTTCAAAATTATTTTTCAGAATTAACCGGCTACCTGTATACCTTTGATAAGCGTCTCCAACTTTACTTACATACGTCCAGTCTGACCTCGGTTCTATTACCAGCTCTTTTGGATCTTTTCTATTAACAGACACCATACCTTTACCCGCTTTAACAAATTCGCCACCATTGGCTGATATATTGCTTAAACCCAACTGGCGAAAAAGGTGTTCGGACGGCGCACTGTAAGTTTTCCCTTCCGTATTCCACCATTCCCGAACAGCCTGAAAAGGATCGTTATCTCTTCCATAGTAAATTAACACTCCACCGCCCCTGACCCATTCGGCCAACACTGTATGATAGCGCTCACTTAAAGGTTTCATATTCGAATAACTCATTACCAATACATTAATATTCTTCAATGTATTTTTATTTAGCAAGTTCTCCATATGAACCGTTTCTACCGGTATGCCCCTTTTTAAAAGAGGCATTGCCAAACCGTAAAAATTAGATAACTGCGGGTCTTCGTAACCTGCATGAGTAGGAAATCGCTGAAACATCATCGAATTAGATACCAGAACTCCAATGCCGTGGCTGCCGCTTACTTTATTTTGCGAAACCGGCACTTCATTTAATGCATTGATCATTACCTGCATCTGTGTAGCATACGCCGGGGAAATAGGAAGCCGTTCATCCCTGTCTTCGAGTTTAAACTTTCCCAGATAAATACGATTGGGCCAGGGCATCACTTCATAGTCGGCAACTGAAGGATATAAAAGCTTTGCCGTAAAAGTTGCCTGATAGTTTCTTTTATAATCGTCCCAGGTTCTTGGCCAATCTTCAATAGGATCAGTAAGCAGGAATATTTTCTTGCCTGTAGGCCGGATCATTGATATCATTGTTCCATACTCAAGAAAAGCATTTTCAAAAACCCTTTCTTTTTGTATACCATTAAAATAGACCGGCTCCCTGGATGTTCCCGTCCATACCTGCGCAATATAACCATCCACGTCGCTGATAGAGGCCAGGCTTGCTTCGGGACTCACAATCCGCCAGGACGAATAATTGATCAGGGAATGAGTAGGTACATAACACTGCACTTCCCGCCCTATACTTTTACTGTAAGATTTAATGTATGCAAAGCAGTCTTTGAGAGCATTATAGTATAGCTGATATTTCAGTTTGGAAGACAGGTATGTTGCCTCGGGAGACTCATGCTGAGCCTGCCAGGCAGTATTATAAAAGTTTTTCCATTCTTTTTTAAACGCCTCGCTATATCCCGCCCTAGCCCAAAATTCCGGCTCTTCGAGATGTATGGCGGCAACTCCCGCATCGATAGCGCGCTTTAAATGTGTTTTTAAATATTTAAGATAATCCGCGGAAGGCACAATATATGGCACGTTTTTACCGTGCCATATTGTGTCGCCATTTCTGTCTACCTGTCCTTCGTTTAAATGGGCTTTACCGTCATACTGCCCCAAAAAATAATCCTGGTACTGCCCCCAGGCTATACCCGTCATAAAATGCACCTGATATCCTTTAGTACGCCAGCCGTTTACCCGCTCTTCAAATTGGCCGCCGGCATCATTTATCCCATACACTATGGCGATATCTGATCTCACGTCATATGCTTCGCTCCACGGGGCAGCTACCTGAAAAGCTGTTTTTTCTTTTCGGTGTTCGGGCGTGGCTATGGACTGACTATATATACCGCTCCATATGAAAGCCAGCAAACCAACTATTAAACATCTCTTCATTGTTACCATCCTGGATTTTGGATTAACTCAAAATCATTATTCACGTCTTCAATGGGTATAGGAAAGAAGTAATGCCTTGTTGCAAAAACCCTGGTTTCAAACGGCTTCTTATTATAAAAGCCAGGAATACCAGCGTCGATATCAAGGCCCATAGCCGGACCATTATCAGTTTGGGGTGCAATTTTCCAGCGTCTTGTATCGAAATATCTTACATTTTCAAAACACAGTTCTACCTGTTTTTCCTGCCTGATGGCTTCACGCATAGCAGCCTGGTTGGCAGGCGCAGGTAAATTGGCAGACCCATACAAAGGAATGCCGGCTCTTTCCCTTATCAGGTTCAGATATTTCAAAATATCCGGATCATTGGGATTTGACTCATTCAGTGCTTCCGCATAGTCGAGGTAAATATTTGCCAGTCGCAACAATATAATAACGCTATTACCCTGGTGCCAGTCTTTGGTGGTAGCGCCTTTTCTTACAACATATCCGGTGGGACAATAGTCGTTACTGGTACCTTTACCTGAATTACCCTGGAAATACAAGCGGGTAATTGCTTCGCCTGAATTTGTATTCAGCCATCGCCTGTTGTCATAAGTTATATTCACATAAAACCGAGGCTCCCTGTTTGTCCATTGATTAAACGTTTCCCTATTTGCATTGTCATCCGGAGCCCGGAAATTAGACGTACCAGAAGTTACATATCCTGAAGCAGGATCAGTTATTGGCCGGCCATTAGCCATAAAAAAAGCATCTACCTGGCGCTGTGTTGCACCAAGACCACCGCTGCCCCTAACCTCGGAAGCGTACCCATTATGATAGGGCGTGACTTCATAGTTTCTGGCATTATCGTCATCAGGTCTGCCGAAAATTGTTTCCTTATTCCAATCTATCAATATCGCATCCCGGCAGGATATAAAAGCATCTATGCTTCCATCGGATTTATTAACCTTATATAAATCGAAAACGCTGGGCACAAACTGGGTGATGAAATCTTTATAGGCAGCAGCTGCTTTTGTCCATTTAGAAGCATCATAGGTTTGGGGGATCAACTGTTTTCCATCTTTATTCTTTAAACTGGCGAAATCTGTATTGCCATTGAATAAAGGGCTGGCTGCATACAACAGCGCTGTAGCTTTTATACCCAAGGCTATAGGTTTCGTTATACGCGCAATATTGGCATCGTTCAGGGGGCGAATAGGGAGATCGGCCGCCGCCGCATCCAGTTCAGACGCAATATATTCAATACATTCATCCACACTATTACGGGGCAACTGCAGCTCCTGAAATGGTGCGTCTACCGGCATTACGTCATTTCCCAGTAACACAACCGGGCCATATATACGGAACAGATAGAAATAGTAAATAGCTCTTAATGCCCGGGCCTCTGCTTTATACTGTCTTTTTTGCACATCGGTAATATCTACGGTTACTTTATCGATGTTGGCTATAAAAAAAGTAGCATTTCTTATTCCTTTATAATAATCGCGCCAAAAAGCTTTGGTAAAACCGCTGTTTACATCCCAACTGCCCAGGTTAATCTGGTTAGACTCCACAAAGCCCCACAGGTACTCGGCTTCATCCGATCCGCCTGTCCAGGGACCTGAGTTGTAGTTACCTACAAAGCGTTGGCTATGTTCGCGCGGTACAAAAGCGTAAACACTGGCTAAAAACCTTTCTGCAGTTGACCTGTTTCTAAAAGTTTCTTCAAGAGTAAGCCGGTCATTGGGCACCTGGTCCAGGTATTTCTTGCACCCTGTAAAACCTAGAGCGGCAACGATTATGATGATTATATATTTCATGGCAATATGATTAAGCTATTTTAAAAATTGAGATTTACTCCCAGCGAATATGATTTAATATTAGGATACCGCGTACCGTTACCTACATTGACGGTGCTTTCAAGATCCCAAAACTTAAAATTGCTGAATGTCAGTGGATTAATCGCCTGGATATAAACGATTGCTTTTTTAAATACTCCCTTAATTAAACGTTGCGGAACTATATAATCCAGCTCGGCAGTTTTTAAACGCATAAAATCAGCATCACGTATCCACCAGGAGCTGTTTTGCGTATTATTGCGGTTTCTATCTTCTCCGTTAGCCAGCCTGGGATAAAATACATCCTGCCTGGGATTGGCTTCCGTCCAGCGATCGTCTATATTGGCAAAAACATTTGAAATACCGGCGCCATTTGCAAAAGGCTGAATAGCATCTCCGCCCAGGTAAATATCGGCTCCTTTCTGGCCAGTAAAAAGTATATTAAACTTAAATGCCTTATAACCTAAACCAAAGCCAAAACCATATACCATGGAGGGAACATCGCCATAGCCTATATAGGTTTGGTCGTAGCTATTAATCAAACCATCACCATTTAAATCCTTGTATTTGATATCACCAGGCAACACAAGAGATTTGTCACCCGGTACCGCGCTGGCGTCGATTTCAGCCTGGTCTCTGAAAAGTCCTTCCGCAACGTAGCCAAAGCGGGCAAGAATATTATGCCCCCGCCTGTCCATCCACGGATATTGAGGCATAGGCTGATCATTCTCTACCATCACATCTTTGTTATAAGTGAGATTGCCCCTCAGGTTAAATTCCACCTGCCCGATATTACCATTATACTCAATACTTCCATCTATGCCTTTATTGTTGGTAATTCCGAGATTACCAAAAGGCTGATTGCTTAACCCCATAAATAAAGGCAGCGATCCCCTCCTGAGGAAAATACCTTCCCGTCTTTCTTTAAAAAAGTCGACAATCAAAGAAAGCCTGTCGCTGAGCGTTTTTATTTCAATCCCCAGGTCCTGCTTTCTTGCTTCTGCCCATCTTACGTCATACCCGAATTCGGTTACGTTAATACCCGAGGTATAGCTGTAATCCCGGGCAAACCTGTACCCCTGAACATTATCCGCAACAATAGTCAGGTAACCAAACCTCCGGCCTACGATATCGCCGATACCTGTTAAACCATCAGAATACCTGAATTTCAGGTAGCTGATAACTTTTTTAACCGGTTCAAAAAACTTTTCATTAGAGGGTACCCAGCCTACACCGAACGCTGGGAAAGTACCAAACCTGTTTTTAGGGGCGAAAGTTTCTGAACCATTATAGCCCATATTTCCCTCGATAAAATACCGGTCATCGTACGAATAAGTAACTCTTCCCGCAAGACCAACGGAGCGCTGGGGAATAGCGCTGGTGAAATCTCCCGCAAATTCATCAGAGTAATCCTGTGTATAAAACAGTGCCAGGCCGCCTATACGACTTTTGCCAAATGTGTTGTCGTAGTTTAAAGAAGATTCCCAGTAAAATCTCCTGTTACCTTCATTACTGCGTTCGTATGAAAGATAGTTGCCCGATCCTACAAATGTCCTGGTAAGATTTAAGGAGCCATCATCATTACGTGGTTTTGCCGGATCGGGAAAAAAAGTATCTTCTCTTTTTCCCCTGGCCAGGATTCTTTTGTTAGAAGCGTCGAAAGCAAACATCGAAGTAGCACTAAGTCCTTTAATAAAAAAGCCAAAATCCTGCGTCAATCTGAGATTGGAAAACAGCTGGTTATTAAATTCCGTATTAAAACCTCTCCTTGTCAAATCAGCCCACGGATTTCGATACCCTCCGTTGGGATTCTTTCCGGGAACAAAACCTCCCGTATATTCCAACGGGTATTCGGTAGGCGGAGTAGACATGGCAGACCCGAAAATATCAGTAACACTGATATAGGGCTGATTAATATTACTAAAAAATCCCCTGATACCTATATCCAGCTTAGTACTTCGGGTAATATTCATATTTACGTTGGTAGTAACATTAAATCTTCTGAATTTGAGGTCAGCATTATAATCCTGCAATTTATCGGTATTCATTAAGCCCGTCTCATCATAATAAGAAACAGAACCATAGTACTTTAAAAAATCAGAGCCGCCGTTAACATTTACGTTAGCGGTTCTGATACTTCCTTTGGGTTTAAATAAAGCGTCGAACCAATCTACATTAGGATACAGCTCAGGATCGCTATTATTCAAGGTATTATCAATATACTCCTGTGAGTACTTGGCTGCCTGCCCCCGGGTTACAAATGATTCATTGGCCGCCTCCAGATACTGGGTGGCATTCGCCATTTTAGGTATTTGTGTAAACATCGAAACACCCTGGCTAAAATCTATATTAACCTGAGGCTTCCCCACTTTGCCGGTTTTAGTAGTAATCAGGATCACACCATTGGCGCCCCGAACTCCATAAACAGCGGTTCCGGCGGCATCTTTTAAAACCGTAAATGAAGCTACATCCTGCGGATCAATATTATTGATGTCACGCTGAACACCATCTACCAGGATGAGCGGTGCCGAGGATCCTCCACCGAAGGTAGATATACCACGTATCCAGATATCCGCGCTACTTCGCCCGGGCTGGCCGCCGCGCTGTACACCTATAACGCCCGATAAGCGGCCTGCTAACAACGTATTGATATTGGAAACCGGCATGTTCAACTCTTCCGGATTCACTGTAGATTGGGCTCCGACAACGCTTATTTTTCGCTGTCTTCCAAAACCTACTACTACTACCTCATTCATGGAATTTTGCTCGGCCTCAAGCACCACATTCAATACCCGGTTATTACCTACCACCATCGTTATAGGTAAATATCCTACAGAAGAAAAAACCAGGCTGTCAAACTTGGATGCCCGGATGTTGAATTCACCCCTGGCATCAGTAACAGTACCCCTGTCTGTGCCCTGAACCTGAACCGAGACATTCGCAATAAATATCCCGGCCCTGTCTCTCACCAAACCGGAGATATTTTGTGTTTCGTTTTGGCCATAACTCTCTACCGGGCTTATATAAATAAGCAACAGAAGAAAGCATAGGCCCCTGTTAAGTACCCCGACTAAACTTCTCATAAATGACACTTTAAAAAATTAATAATTGGTTTATTAAAAGACAAGCATAATACAACCGTGACCTCGTGAAGAAATCATATGGCTTTAGATTCTAACACTGAGCTGTTAAAGAAAAATCGTTTTTGCAACACTAAAGTAATAAACTTTATTTACTAAAAAAAATTAGTTGATAAAAATTATTTAGCCCTGAATTTACCTGGCCCAACCGGAATAGAAAACCTGATTAGTAGAACTATAACAATAATATTTAAAAATATAGAATGGTACAGCCGGGGCTTAAGTAAAAATTTTTCGCCCCGCAAGGAGTTAGCAGGTTAAGGTTTGTTCACCCTATGAACGTGTGGTTCATCCGTTATGGGCGTTTCTTTTATATCATTAGGTGCTTCTTCATTTGTTTACTATAATTGATAACCAGGTTTTGCTATTGCCCCCCATCGGAGCACAGCAAAACAATAGCTTACCTTGCGGCACGGGTAGCACAACTCATAAGTGTGTTGTACTACCCGCGTATGCAAGCACCTTTATTTTTTATTCAATTTCATATCCAGCACTTTCATCCAGTAACCACCAATTACACTCCTGGCCTGGAAGCCCACCTGCTTGCCATCGGTAGTTTCATGCCAGTCGCCTAACGGCACTCTTGTAGGTGTTTCAAGGGCATACTTATACACAGGCTTTACCAGGGCTTTAAAATCGCTGTCGTTGCCTGTAAGGCATGCCGTCCATAATATCCAGTCGCTTTTGGTATAAGTTTTACGACTGTCTAAAGGCAACCCGTACTTATTTTGATGCGCCAGGTAAAACTTCATTTCTTTTCTGAATACTTCGTCGGGGAAAATATTAAACTGCAATACCTTATCCCATATCACGTTATACTTCTGGCTCCAGGTGCCTTTTTTCTCAAACGCTAATGTATAATGATCGCCGTCTGCAGCCAGCTCCATCCATTTAGGTACCATGCCTGTTGCGATGCTATGATACTTATTGTATACGTCATCCTTACCTAACATCTTCGCTAACATGGCATAGCTTTCGATACCCATAATGGCTTTTAACGAGAGGTTGGAATTGCGCGCCAGATGGCCTGCGAAATCATCCGTACACAATTGGTTGGCAGGATCAAATCCTTCTTTAACCAGGTAATCCGTCCAGGTCGTTAATGTAGCCCAGTGTTTTTTAGCATACTCCGCGTTGCCTTCCGCCTTTGCAATGGCCGCGGCCAGTATCACCATATTGCCTGATTCTTCTACCGGCATATCTTCACCGTATACCTGCCCGTTAGCTAATGGATAAGTACCCAGGTCGTGGGCAGCAAAAGGCTTTTTCCATTTGCCGCTTTCACTGTAGTAAAAAATACCATTCATCATGCCCTTCTCCAGGTCGGGATTATATACCAGGAATAAAGGTGCCGAAGGGTAAGTAAGGTCTACCGTATTGATACAACCATTACTATAATTTTCTTTAGATAGCCATAACATTTCGCCCTGCGGACTTTGCACCAGCTTATGAGCGGCTATGGTTTGCCTGTAGCTTATTTCGCAAAGTTTGGCGTAGTCTTCTCCGCCGGCTTTTAATGCATCATTGTAAATGGTTTTATCTAACCCGTTACATTTTGCAATAGTTGCCGCGTAATCTGCGTGAGCCGCCTGCAATTGTGCGTCGATTGTGGTATTATTATTCCTGTTCCACCAGGGGCGCAGGTTCTTTCCGAAATATTGTATAGACCATATATCATCGTAAGCAAGCAATAGCCTGGAGCTGGCCAACTTCGCCGTATTTAATTGAAGGATAGTACTCAGCTGCAGTTGTTTTCCTTTTTGACTGGTTACTACAGGGGCTTTGGCAGCTTTATTTAATATGTTTAAAGACAGTTCGTCAGAACCTGCTATAAACTGTTGAGAAGTAGCTGACTGAGGAACCGCCACATGTACATAGCCCCAATCGATACGCAAATCATCTCCTTTTTTGGCCAGCACAGGCTGTGCAACGGTTCCCGCTTTTAATACAGATAAACCACCTAAACTATATTTTTTTGCCTCCACTTCCTGCGCAGGCGTATTTACGGCCAGGTTAGTAGACGTGTTTAATAATACTTCTACATTTCTGGCGCGGCCATCCTTGGATGTAGCAGTAAAAGTTACGTAAGACACGGGTCTCGCCATCAGATCTACATCCGTTAATATCAGAGGAGATGCAAAACTTACCTTAAAATCAACCGGGCCGCAGGTAAAATCATAAATGGTTTGTGTAGCCTTCACATCAACATTATTTTGCACGGCGTTTACCACATTTTTGGTAGCAGCCGTTTTTTCTTCCTTCACCAATCCAAAATCGAGGTAACGCCCGCCGGCAGTATTTTTGATATGTATGGCCAAAACATTTTTGCCTGTTTTTAAAACAGAAGAGGCGTTTTTAACAGGTATATAAATGTATTTATGCACCCATCCCTGTGTATTGTATATTTCCTTGCCATTGAGAAATACTTCTACATTGTCGTCGTGATTCAATTTCAGGTATACGTCTTCTTCATTATGATTAAGCATGGTAAACTCCCGCCTTACCCAAAGATCATCTGAACGCCATGGAGTTTTCACTGCCACTGGTTCGTCACCAAAAGGTGCCTGGCCCGATTTCCAGCCACTCTCATTGTAGCCAACCTGTTCCCAGCCTGCGGATGGTTGTTGCTCGGTGTATTTTACTGAGAAAGCTTTATCCTCCGAAGCAGGTAGCAATACCTTATAGGTTTTAGCTTCTTTTCCTAAAAACCGGTACACTTTATTATCCACTTTTACAAAGCCGGTTAAAGAATGGTCGGTACCCGTCCAGTGTTTGGTAGGCGATGCCATGGCTTCATCACTAAAAGACCAGATACTGAAGTAAGGATCATGAGTGATGAGCGGGTATGCCGGGGCTTTACGATCCTGGCCGTGCCCCGCCAAAAAAGAAAAAACAAAAACGAAACAGCTTACAAACTTTAAACAATACTTAATCATTGAAACTTTTTTATATTTTATCTGAAGGAAGCATTCGATATACTGAACAGGTAGTACACTAACAAAAATAACAGCAGCAAGCATATACGGCGCGGCCGCAAGCCATTTTTCCGCCTCGTAAAGGTAACCCTTATAAACAAAAACGATTTTTCAATTTGTCTCAAAAATTATTCATTTTGTACCATTGTTATTACTTAATGCTTCATATAAGGGGTGCATTAAAACATATCACTATCAATTACCACCTGCTGGTCCTCATCGGGTATTTGTGTATTTCTCACCCTTTCCAATACCATTGCACCTGTAAACCTGTACCTCAACGGGAATGACGGCTGTGTGATATCTTCATACTCATAATCGAGATTCATTGTAGTAATGGTCCGTTGCAAATAGGGTTGTACATCATCCATTTTTTTGGAAACAGTAAAAGTTCCGCTATTCTGTTTAAATTTGATAACCGGGTCGGCTGCAGTTAACGTTACTGTACCATCGGCATTAAACCTCGCTGAAATTTTATACTTCAACCTGTCGTATGCTTCCTCTTCAATTACCCCGGCATAAAAAAACACTGTATTTTCATTAACCACCCATGCAGTGCGACTAGGCACTGTTAATGCAGGCTCATTACCTTCTGTTCTTTTTACCTGGCCGGGCACTGAGTAATTTCCCGAATAATCATTAAAAGGTATCACCTGCATTAATGACTTTTTATACCATCTGCGCGGAGACACTCCATACTTAGAAGTAGAAACCAGCTTAACAGGCAATATATATTTGTTGTACATATCCATATGCTCCATTTTCAGGTTCAGATCAAAATAACCCAGCTTAGAATTTTTAGGAATGGTGGTAGTAGTGGAGCTGAAGGAATAATTGGCTGCGGGTAATTGTACAAAGTACAGATCCTGCCTGTTCCTGAACCGGTCGAAGTTAAGATTTTGAAGCGTGTCGGTATCCAGCTCCAATGTTACCTGTACATCTTCTGTATTGTTGGTGCTTCCGCTCAAAATCACCGGTACCTTGAGGGTAACACCTCCGCCGGCAGAAAGATATTTGGCATATACCGGCACTACGCCATTCTTTACGAAAGACACATCTTTCACAAACAATTCATCCTCCCATTCTTTGTTACAGCCCAGGCTCAAAAAGCTTATGATCAGTATTAATAAATATGAATATTTCATAACTAAAAAATTATCAATTTAATAAGGGTTTGTCCAGCCGGGGTTTTGCGTTAGTCGTACATTTCTTCTCAACTCTTCATGAGGTATAGGCCAGAGGTACATTTTCTTGACGAATATGGTGGGTAAAGAAGCTATGATCACCGGTGTGTGAAACAGATCTCTCTGGTTGGCAGTCATATCCATATTGCAGCCCATAACAGGTGTAGCTTCTTCAACGGGCGCATCTTTCCACCTGCGCAAATCGAAATACCTGTGATTTTCGGCCAGAAACTCTATTTGCCATTCTCTTTTAATACTTTTTCTTAAAGCTTCCCTGGATGCATATATTGCCGGTTCATGATCGGGTATGCCTCCTCTTATACGTATCTGGCTGATAGCTTTACTCATTTCTGATACATTTCTGCTTACGCTGATACTACCATTACCATCATAAGCAGGCACATTATAGGCGCTACTCAATTCGTTCATAGCCTCTGCATAAATCAACAATATTTCTGCATATCGGATAGCAGGTTCTGTTTTAGGTACATTATAGCCGCCTTCCGGCGTGCTTCTAAAAGCCGCATCAAGAGTATTTACATACTTTTTAATACCAATGCCGGTTCTTATATAAAACTCAGGAGAAGCAGGCTGTTTGCCATCTGCAAGTCCCCGATAATAAAATATTTGTTTTTCCCGCTCCGATATCAAGTTAATGCTGGTGCGATACCATATACTTCCGCTATAAGCTACGGATGCATAAAAGCGAGGTTCCCTATTGGCATATTGCAAAGAAACATTTGCCGGCAACGGCAGGTGAGAAGTATTATTCGCAGTAAAGCCTGATACACGCGGATTTAAAGGCACATCGCTACCATCATTCATGGCATAGGCATCTACCTGTTTTTGTGTAAGGCCATAAGTATTCCAACCATTCAAAGAATAAGGCGCCTGGTGCATAGGCAGGTCTGTTGTTAATTGACTGCCTATTTCTGTTACCCGCGAGAATATAATTTCCGGGTTACCCAAGAAGGGCACATTGCCATTAAACAAAGCCCTGTATGATTCCATGGGGTCGATATCTTTCCAGCCATTGGGATAATTGGCATTGGAATATTTCGCGTTGAACGGGGGAACAATGGTAGGCGGATAATCCGGCCCCTGGCTTTCAGCGTGATAGGGATAAGTGTATAGTTTGTAAATGCCCATATCTATTACCTCTTTCGCCGCGGCTGCCGCCCTGGCCCATTTTTCCTCGTTGTATTGCTGTGCTATTAATTGCCTTCCCTTGTCGTCTACCAGGTCTGCCATATCAGCATTCCCATTGTATAAAGGGCTGGCAGCATACAGGTATACCTTTGCCCTGGCCGCTAAAGCAGCACCTCTTGTCGGGCGCACCAGGTTTCGGGAATCCCTGAGCGAAGCCGGCAAGTCTTTTGCAGCTAATGCCAGTTCACTGGTAATGAAATCTACGCATTCATCATGCGTATTACGCGGCAAAGAAAGATCGCTGTAGCTCTCGGTATAATCCAGGCCATGCTCGGGCACCAGCGGTACAGGTCCATATTTCCTTATCAATAGCCAGTAGTAATAGGCCCTTAAAAACCGGGCCTGCGCTTTCCGGTCGATGATTTCGTCGGGGGTCATCTGGCGGTTCTTGTCTACATTGTCGATAAATATAGACGCTTTGCGAATACCCTGGTAGCAGGATGCCCAGGACTCCTGCCAGTTGGCTTCGTTATAATCTCCGTTTTTGAAATTTTTATACTCGGAATTGGAAAATCTTCCATCTTTTATCCTGTCTCCAAAAAACATATCATCCGACAGGAAGTTAGATAACACATCATTCTTATTACCCACGTCGCTGTTTGGTCCTCTGAGGTGCGTGTATACATCTGCCAGCCACTGCTCTGTATAATCTCTCCGTGCAAAAACAGTGTCGATATTCTGCCTGTCCTTAAAAAAATGCTCCATATCCAGGTATTTTTTACAGGAGGTCACAAACTGGAGCATCAATAGCGAAATAATTATTCCCAAAATGCTTTTTTTCATTTCTTTATTTTTTGATGTCTGAAAAAGCTTACCCAACAATTAACCGTCTCCTGAATTGATGAAAGCTTTTCTTAAACATTTATAGTGTAATATTCAAACCTACGGTTACTGTCCGGGCAGGTGGATAAGCCATCCCATTGCCATTGGCTAGCTCCGGATCCCATATCTTTAGCTTATCCCATACAAACAGGTTTTGCCCCACCGCATATATTCGGGCAACTGATAAATGTAATTTCTGCAATTGCAACTTGGGGAAAGAATACCCGAGCTCCAGGGTTTTCAAACGCAGGTACTGGCCATCCCGCAGCCAGTAAGTGGAGGGGCGGTAGTTATTAGCATTTCCCCCGTAGCTCAACCGGGGATATTTAGCATCCGGGTTTTCAGTAGCAGGATCGCCCGATATGGCTGAAGATATCCATCTGTTAGCCGGGTTTCCTGCTTCGGTTAAAATATTCCCCCAGGATCCGGCTGTAAAAGGATATACACTGGGCCCGTCTATAAAATAAGCCGAACGGCCCGCGCCCTGGAAGTGTATATTAAAGTCTATACCCTTCCAGCTGGCCGACGTACCTAACCCGTATATCAATGCAGGTCTGTTGCTTGCTCCAATAGGCACTATATCGTCATCATTAATAATACCATCGCCGTTTACATCTCTGTACTTGATATCTCCCGGCATATAAGACCCGTAGGTTTGCCGGGGGCTGTTCCTTATTTCTTCATAGTCTTTAAACAAGCCCTCCGCAATTAGGCCTCTTCTCTGATCTATTCTAAAGCCTTCCTGCGAGCGGTAGGGATAATAATTATATTGCTCATCTCTTTCAACAATCTCATTTTTGTAATAGGTAATATTGCCGCGGACCGTAAAATCTACCTGGCCCAATCTTTTTCTAAATGAAAAATTTCCATCAAAACCACGGTTGAGTGTTTTTCCTACGTTGGCAAACGGTGCACTGGTGACGCCTACTATAGCAGGCAAAAAATTCCGCTGTATAAAGATATCGTCCCTGGTTTCTTCAAAAAGGTCCATGTAGAATGTAAACATGTTCTTAAGAATATTGATCTCTAATCCCAGATCTTTCTTCACCCCCGTTTCCCAGGTCAGTTCATCTGAAGCCACCTGCGTGTATCCTAAAGCCGCGAAAGTATTGGGATTTACCAGGTCGCCGAAGTTGAAGGTACTGCCACTTGTTGCTATTGTACTTAAATATGCAAAGCGCCTGCCCAGGTTATCGTTTCCTACCCAGCCGTGCGAATACCGCACTTTAAGAAGGTCTAACCAGGCTATTTTCCTGAACCAGTTTTCCTCGGAAATAACCCATCCTCCGGAAACGGCCGGGAAAAACCCAAATTGCTTACCAACCCGGAAATTCTCAGACCCGGTATAACCGAAATCGAAGGCTGCCAAATATTTATTTCTAAACGCATACCCCGTGTGGCCTGAAAAGGATAGGTTACGATTGGGGATACCATTGGCAATATCTGTGCCCACGTTTACCGAGCTTCTCGACTCCCTGCGAAAGTATCTCACCAACGCATCCACATTATGACCCGAAAAATTACGGTTGTAAACCAGCTCACCGTTTAGCTCTAAAATGCGTGTACCGCTGGCAGCGCTGGTTTGGAACATCAGCGACTCGGTTGATTTCCGAACAAAAACCAGGTTGCCATTCCGGTCTCTCCGCTTCTCCACATTAAATTGCTCGGGCCATTTCTGCCTGAATATCTCGTTACGGCTGTCGGCATCAAATGCTACACGGGCAACGGCTCTCAGGCCTTTAGTTATAAAATCAAGCCGCTGCTCCAGATTAACATTAGTATTGATATTATTTTGCCAAAATTCCTTGTAACCTGTTTGCGTACTAAGTACCCAGGGATTGGTTTGCGCTCCTGTACCGTAAGCCGGTACCAGGCCGTTTGAATATAAAACAGGAGTTGCGGTAGGATTGGTACCTACCAGCGATTCCCAAATAAAATGACCCAGACCCGGCGAATTTTTCTTTTCTAAAAAACCAGCCACACCTAAACGCAGCAAAGTAGTTTTGGTAATATCAAAATCGAAATTGGTACGATAGTTCCATCTTTCCCGGTTGGCATTTGTTTTATATTCTTTTAATGAAGCATCACTTTCATACATCCCGCCTTCGTTGTAATAGGCGGTTGATACAAAATACCTGGCTGTAGATCCACCCCCTTTAAAATTAAGAGAGGCATTCACATTATTGGTATAGGGGCGCAACATCAGGTTCATCCAGTCTACATTCGGATACAGGTCGGGATCCAGGTTATTCCTGATAATCTCGAGCTCATTAGGAGAATATAAAGGCTCCCTGTTACGCGTGGTAAGAGCTTCGTTTACCAGTTTGGCATACTCGTAACCATCTACATATTCCGGTGTACGCGTTCTGGTTACATATCCCACCTGCACCCTCCCGTCTATGGCAATTCTTCCTGCTTTACCATTTTTTGTGGTAATCAATATCACACCATTTGCCCCTTTAGATCCATACAGCGCGGTAGCGGATGCATCTTTCAATACCGAGAAGGATTCGATATCTTCAATGTTAATTTCATTGAAAGGCCGCTCAAAACCGTCTACCATTATCAACGCGCCCTGGTTGGCTCCAAAAGTTGACATTCCCCTTATCCAGAACTGGGAGTTATTAAAACCTGGCTCACCTGAGGTTTGCATGGCTATAATACCGGCCACGTTACCGGCCAAAGCATTCGTAATATTCGCGCCCGGTACTCTTATATCGCCGATATTAACAGTGGTAATGGCTCCTGTATTGGTTATTTTCTTTTTGATACCGGTGGCTGTAATAACCACCTGGTCCATTATGCTGGAGTCTGCAGGCTGCATCGTTACGTTTACCAGTGACTTTTGCCCTACTTTAATCTCCTGCGTTTTGTACCCAACAAAAGAAAACACCAGTATGCTATAAGCATCTGTTTTTATTTGATACTTACCTTCGGCGTTGGAAGAAGTACCCAGGCCGGCCTGGTCTTTTATTGTGATACTAACAGCAGGCATAGGCGCATTTGTGGGATCGGTAACGATACCTGTTACAATCACGTCCTGCGCCAGCAGATTGCTTATCCAGAAACTCAAAAAAATGATGATCAGTAATTTTCTCATTATGGCTGGTTTTATTCGGTTGTTATTACTCTTATACGTCTGTTCTTCTGGTCAGCTATATAAAATGTTCCGATATCCTTGTCATATATTATTCCATGTGGACGATCAAAACGGGCATCTCTTAAGGCGCCATCGGTGTATCCATACTGATTGGGCCGGCCGGCGAAAGTAGTGACCACGCCGTCCGGTGTTATTTTCCGGATAACATGGTTCATCCGGTCGCATACATAGAAATTATTAAATTCATCGAAAGCTCCCTGGTGCGGTTCGTTAAACTTTGCCGCCGTTCCTACACCGTCCTGGTACCCGGCAGAGCTTCTCTGGCCCACAAAATGTACGGGAGATTCCAGCGTTCTTGTTTGTCTGTTATAGTCTGCCTTTAAAATATAATGCCTGTTCACCGCTACCAGGTATGCAAAATCGCCGCTGGGAGCAAACTGGATATTGAACTCCCACTGGTTATCTCCCACCCGGTATAGCTCTTTTAAAGACTTAGTACCACGATCCCATTGGTATACCTGCCCGTTGGCATAGGAATTTATAAAGTAATCACCGGTTTGCGGCTGTACATCACCTCCGTTACACTGTTTGCTATAGGTAAGGGCATTCCAACGGGTGAAACCCGAAAGAGGTGTCAGCACTACTGAGCTGATGCCCCTGTCATCACCCTGATCGTTGGTCACATATAAAGTGTCCCAGGTAGGATTGAACGATAATGTACGTACGCGGCTCAGTCCGTTACCGCTTCTGAAAAGTGTTTTTACCGTAGTTAGTGCAGAATCTATAAACCTTAACCCCCGCGACTCTTCCAGTAAATAAATATTCTTATGCTGATCAAAACAAAGCCAGTAGGGTTCCTCAAACTGGGCCTTTTTTATATCGCCGTCTACAATTGACGACTCTCCCCTTTCGTTGGTAAAACCGGCTAATGTACTCACGGAAGGACGGAAAATATAGGTAAATGGTGATGCAGCTTTTACCTCTTTGGTATCAGCTCCGCGCCCCATTACTACCTTTACCTCGCCGGTGCCTGCTTTTGACGGAACCAGCACATATAAGATCGATCCTGAGGAACCAATTAAGGGCGCGCGCTTATCGTTTACATACACTTTTATTAAAGAAGTATCGGTGCCAAAATTGCTCCCATAAATTACCATCTGGGTTGTAACGCCGCCACTATCCGGCGTAAAACGTTCAATAGTTACAGGCCTTGAAGGATCAAAGGGAACCGGCTGCTCCTTATTTGTTTCATTGTCCTTTTTACAGGCAATCAGAATAAAAAGCGTAACTATTATAGCCCATAAACACTTAAAATGCGAAAAGACATTTTGTTTCATATGACAGTTGTTTATTAATACAATTCGATAACTAATTCGTTTTGCTTCGGGGAGCGGTCATTGCAGGCACAATATTTTCCCCTTATCAAACGCATTCTGTTTGATTTCAGATCACGGTTTTTAAAGTTTGCAGGTCATCCAAGCATCGTTCTCAGCATATTTGCACGCCTTTCTACATGGGTCCTGTTCTGGTTTACAATCAATTCAGTCATCAGGCAAACAGGGCATAAAATTAAGCCCCCATAGCAAAAACGATTTTTCGTTTTGTACCAAAATTTCATCAATTTGTACCAATTTTGGAACTTAGCTATTTACTCCCCAATGATAAAATATAAGATTCTGCTTTTCTCTTTCCTTTTTTGCTGCACCGTTGCCGTAAAATCGCAGCCCTTTTATTTTAGACATTATGAGGTGGAAGACGGTTTATCCAATAACACTGTTATTACCGCGCTGCAGGATCGGTTTGGATTTATCTGGCTGGGTACTTCAGAAGGCCTGAACCGGTTTGATGGCAATGACTTTAAAGTATACCGCAACCAGGCCCACAACCAACATAGCCTGAGAAGCAATTCTG
>Ga0136846_1208255_pt1 | contig 130110 bp, 127 predicted proteins | sample HopSoiMetagenom2_FD_96841 | JGI IMG/M metagenome (GOLD analysis project Ga0136846, IMG submission 96841) | Grasslands soil microbial communities from Hopland, California, USA - 2 Assembly 2016 (version 4) | ecosystem: Environmental > Terrestrial > Soil > Grasslands | place: USA: Hopland... | reverse complement strand
GAACAACCGTTATGTAGATGCACTCAAATTCAATGTCGCCAATTATACCAGAAACTGGATCAGCCATTTTGATCTGCAGAAAGGCGCTAAATTAGACTTCACCATGAGCAACACTCCTAATAGGCTTAAGGGAATTAAAGAAGCCGATTTTCCTTACTCTTTATCAACCGATTCTCAATCAAAATAACTATACCGTTTAAACAATAATATACACCAGCAGTCTGACCCGGGCTGTTGATTCTCACTCATAAAACACGAAAAGCAGATGAAAAAAATAATCGCCGGCATTGGCCTCGTTGCTTTGATAGCTACTTATACTGATGTTCATGCTCAAAAAAGGAGCTGGGAAGATGTGGACCTTACCGGTGCCATCAGTAACGATACGATTAAAAGAAAAAAATTCACTATCGTTTTTATTAATAAGTCAGAAAAGTTCGATCCAAAGACAGGCGATCGGATGATCGAGACATTTTTCAAAGTATATCCGCAGGAGGCAAAGCTTTACAATAAGAACACCCGCAAGTTGGTTACTTTTGTAATCGACCCAGAATATACCGCCGTTGCAGCGGCGTCGGGCGGTGTAATCAAAGTAAACCCCGAATGGATGATCAAGAACCCCGAGGACCTGGACGTAGTAACACATGAAGCGATGCACATTGTGCAAAGCTACCCTGGTTGGGCCGGGCCGGGATGGGTTACAGAGGGCGTAGCAGACTATGTACGTTATAAGCTGGGCGTGAACAATGCTGCCTCAAACTGGAGTTTACCGGCACTGACTGATAAACATCATTATACTAATGCTTATCGGATCACTGCAAGGTTCTTTGTATGGATCGAAAAAAATTATAATAAAAAGCTGGTTCAGAAACTGGATCATGCTATGCGTACAAAAACATATACCAAAGATTTCTGGGCAAAGGAAACCGGTAAAACGGTAGATGAGCTCTGGGATCTTTATAAAAAAAATCCGGCTATCTAAAACTCAAAAAGAGGCAATAAGAACTGCGATATTTAACAAAAATGAGCTATAAAGTATTTAAACTGTCTATAACCGCCCTTTTGGTTGGTGGTACACTGCAGGCCCAAAACAACAACCTGATTCAATACGTGAATCCATTGATTGGCACTGCAAAAATGGGACATACTTATCCGGGAGCAACGGTTCCTTTTGGCGCTGTGCAGTTAAGTCCTGACACCGATACTATTCCCTACGCAGGCCCCGACGGGAAGTACACCGGTACTGCTTACCGTTATTGCGCAGGTTACCAGTACGACGATCCAACCATTGTAGGCTTCAGCCATACGCATTTCAGCGGAACAGGTCACTCCGACCTGGGCGATTTCCTGATCATGCCCACCACCGGTAAACTACAGTTGAACCCCGGAACCGCAGATAAGCCTGAAACTGGTTACAGGAGCCGGTTCAGCCATACCACCGAAGTAGCAGAGCCCAACTATTATAAAGTAAAACTGGATGATCATAACATACTGGCTGAAATGACTGCTTCTACCCGTGTGGGTGTGCACCAGTATACTTTTCCTAAATCGGATGATGCGCATATTATCCTCGACCTGATGCATGGTATTTATAATTATGATGATAAAAACACCTGGACCTTTGTAAGGGTGGAAAACGATACTTTAATTACAGGTTACAAACAAACGCATGGCTGGGCAAAAACACGTACGGTGTATTTTGCGATGACGTTCTCCAGGCCCATTGAAAGCTATGGATATGCCCAGTTTAAAAAGCAGGTCTACCAGGGCTTCTGGCGCCGGTTTAATTTGAGCCAGAATTTTCCGGAAATGATAGGGCAAAACCTGCGGGCCTATTTTAATTTTAAAACAACGCAGGATGAAAAAATTAAAATAAAGTTCGCCTTATCCCCGGTTAGCACGGTGAACGCTCTGGAAAATCTTCGCACCGAAACCCCTTCATGGGACTTTATGGCTATAAAAGTAAAAGGACAGCAACAATGGAACCGAGAGTTGAATAAGATACAGGTAGATGCTTTGAATAAAGAAGACATGATCAACTTTTACACTGCTATGTATCATACGTTTCTTGGCCCCACTGTTTACAGTGACCTGAACGGTCAATATAAAGGATTAGATCAGAACGTTCATACAGCCGATAACTTCACCAATTACACTACGTTTTCACTTTGGGACACTTACAGAACACTACACCCCTTCTTTAACCTGGTGCAACCTCAACGCAACAGCGATATGATACAAAGTATGCTGGCACACCAGCAACAAAGCGCGCATAAAATGTTGCCGGTATGGAGCCATTATGCCAACGAAAACTGGTGTATGAGCGGTTACCATGCGGTGCCGGTAATAGCGGATGCTATTGTTAAGGGCATCAAAGGGTTTGATTATAACAAAGCCCTGGATGCCTGTATCGCTACAGCCAACGTAAAGTATTATGATGGGCTGGAAGACTATATCCGTCTCGGGTATATTCCTGACGACAGGCGCGGCAACTCGGTTTCTACCACGCTCGAATATGCATTTGATGACTGGAGCATTGCCATGGCGGCTAAAAAGCTGGGCAGGAATGATGTGTATGAAACCTTTATCAAAAGATCGCAGAACTGGAAAAATGTATATGATGCTTCAATTGGCTATATGCGCCCGAAGCTCAGTAATGGCAGCTTTAAAAAAGAATTTGATATACTCTCAACGCATGGCCAGGGCTTTATTGAAGGCAACGCCTGGAACTTCAGCCTGTTTGTTCCGCATGATCCCCAGGGCATGATTGAAGCAATGGGCGGCGACAAAAAATTCTTACCGCATTTGGACTCTTTATTTACTATGCATTTACCCGATGAATTCTTTGCGCACACAGAAGATATCACCCGCGAGGGGATCATTGGTAATTATGTACATGGCAACGAGCCGTCGCACCATGTGGCCTACCTGTACAATTTCACCAGTCAACCCTGGAAAACGCAGGAGCGTGTACGCATGATCCTTAAAAAACAATATAAGGCAGCCATCGATGGTTTAGGCGGCAATGACGACTGTGGGCAGATGAGCGCCTGGTATATTTTCACCGCATTAGGCTTCTACCCTTTTGCTCCCGGCAGCGAAACCTACCAGCTGGGAAGCCCGGCAGTAAAGAAAGCCGTGATCCGTTTAGAGAATGGAAATACATTAACGGTAGACACCAGGAACCAGTCAGATAAAAATGTATATGTGTCAAAAGTAACTTTCAACGGTATACCGGTAAAAGGCACAGCCATTGACCATAGTAAATTAATAGCTGGTGGTGAGCTGGTATTTTATATGTCGGCCAAGCCGGCCAGGTAATATACTGCTACAATAGCCAAAAGCGTGATGAGAAGCCTCTTATCACGCTTTTGTTTTATACAAATGCGCCCTGCCGCTCCTTAATCGCCCATTTGGCCATTGCGTTGATTACAGGTATTAATCCCCTACCCGCCGTACTCAGGCTATACGTTACAAAAGGGGGTACCACCGGCTTCGACTCCCTTATAACCAAACCATCTTCTTCCAGTTGCTTCAGGTGTTGTATCAGTACCTTTTCGGTAATAGCCGGGATGGCGCGCTTTACCTCGCTATATCGTTTAGGTTGTTTGGATAAATGGTAAAGGATGATCGGTTTCCAATAGCCCCCTATCTTTTCCATAACATAGGTTACGGGGCACAAATCCAGCGCGATCTGTTTATTCTCCTGTATGGTTGATGTTTTCTTTATTGCCGTCATAATACATACTTTAGGGTAAGTACTTGTATAAAAGTAAGTACAAAATTACCTTTGCCTTATCAAACAAAAAAATTAATTCTAAAAAATAGACAAATGAAAATTACAGTAACAGGATCTTTAGGAAATATCGGTAAAAACTTAGTTCCCTTACTTACCGGTGCCGGTCACGAAGTAACCGCTATCAGCAGCCATGCTGAACGTAGGAAAGATATAGAAGCATTAGGTGCTAAAGCCGCTATTGGTTCGGTGAGTGATACCGGATTTCTTACAGATGCCTTTTCAGGAGCAGATGCCGTTTTCGCCATGACACCTCCTAACCTGGGCGGCAGTAACATTATTGAAAACACCGCCAATGCCGGCAAGGCATTGGCAGCAGCGATTACTGCTTCAGGTGTTAAAAAAGTAGTAATGTTAAGTAGCATTGGGGCAGATGTACCCACAGGTACCGGTCCTATCGAAGGATTATACCATATTGAACAGATCTATAACCAACTCGAAGGCGTTTCTGTAACCTTCCTGCGTGCTGGCTATTTTTATACGAACTATTACAATGATGTGCCACTTATTAAAAATGCAGGCATCATAGGTTCCAATTTCCCGGCAACTACTTTGATACCACTGGTTCACCCGGCTGATATTGCGGTAGCAGCGGCTGAAGAATTGCAGCAACCAGCAGCAGGTAATAAGGTGCGTTATATTGTAAGCGATTATCGCTCTGCTGCAGACGTTGCTTCAACAATTGGCACAGCAATTGGCAAACCAGAATTACCCTGGGTAGCTTTCACCGATGAAGAAGCTTTGCAGGGCATGGTGCAGGCCGGCGTGCCGCAAGAAATAGCCGGCTTGTACACTTCAATGGGAGCAAGTATAAGAAATGGCGCTATTCAGCAGGATTTCTTACAAACAGCAGCTCCGGTAACAGGCACTACCAGGCTGGAAAACTTTGCTAAAGAATATGCTGCTGCGTTCTAGACATTGGTTTTAAAATAGGTTAACGGACTAACTGATACCAGCCAAGCAATTAAAAGAGGAGTCGCCTGCGAAGGAAGATTCCTCTTTTTTCTGTTTTCGGTTGTGAGTTGATTTTGTGGTATAAAAATAACTCATCAAAATAAAAACGATTTTACAACCGGCGCACGTTGCTATCGCGATTTTGATTACCCGTTAAAATAGGAGCCAACATTCACACCTTTGTTCAAGCAGGCATACGGCTATATTTCATTCCGGTCTTATCTTCCATATCTACCCTCCTGAAAATAATAGATTGGGCTGCGCTTCTAAATACATCCGGAGCAATCTCTTTAAAGCAATTCTCATTAATTATTCGTATTTCCTAAATCACGACCCGAAAATTAATGATTAGCGTTGCATCCTAATTAAAAGCTGCTTAGCTTTACAAGAAAACACCCTCATCCAAACTTTTTGCTATGACAGATTTTGAATTACTGGCATTAGCCTTCAAACAATTTGCTGGTTTACCGGGAGAAGAATTTGAAAAATCGCTCCCTTACTGGAAAAATGAAACTTTTAAAAAATGGGACTTCTATAATGAACACCGGTCGGTTTGCAAATACCTGGGTTTTATAAAGAAGGGCGTATTCCGCTCGTATGTAATTGACGAAAAAACCGGAGAGGATAAAAATGTTTTTCTCTACTCCGGCAACCAATTTGTAGTTTCTTTTAAAAGCTTTATACAACAAATTCCCTGCGATTATCATACCCAGGCGATGACCGACGCCGAAGTTTTATGTATTCATTTTCTAGATTTACAGAAGCTATACCAACAGTCTCACGCCTGGGAGCGATTTGGCCGGTTGCTGGCGCAGGAAGCCTTTAATATCTCTATGGAGCGAACCGAAAGCTTTCTCTTTAAATCGCCTGAACAGCGATACCTCGATCTTATCACAAACCACCCGGATATCTTCAACAATATTCCGCTGTACCATATTTCTTCCTACCTGGGCATACAGGGCCCGTCGCTGAGCCGCATCCGGAAAAGGATTTTGGGCAAATAATACGATTTTAACCCAGGTTAAAGTTTTTGGGATTTTGTCGAGCGAGCTTTGTGTTATCAAATCATTCAAAAAAACTAAAATGTAAGGTCATGAACACAAAGCACATTGTACTGATCCATGGGTTATTTGTAAACAGCAGCACCTGGGCCGACTGGAAAACCTATTTTGAAGCCCAAGGTTATACGGTACATACACCAGTTAATCCTGGTCATGAAGGTAAGCCTGCTGATTTAAGAAATAGCATTCACCCCAAGCTGGTGCAAACCAGCTTTAAAGATGTGGTAAACAATATCGCCCACTTAATAGACGGTTTACCCGAAAAACCTATTGTTATCGGTCATTCACTGGCGGGCCTTGTGGTACAGAAACTGGTTGAAATGGATAAAGCTATAGCAGGGGTTAGCATAGACGGCGCGCCTCCCAAAAATGTTTGGGCACCATGGGCCACCATAAAAGCCGTTTGGCCGGTTGTGAACCCTTTTAAAGGAAACAGCGCCTTTACAGGTAGCAAAGAGTGGTACCATCGCCATTTTTTCAATAACTACAATAAGTCTGACAGCGATCAGTTATATGAAATTGTTGCAGTTCCTGAAAGCCGGAAAATAGCCAGGGACACCTTGTTAACTTCTTTTGCCAAAGTTGATTTTTCAAAACCCCATGCGCCTTTATTATTTATCGGGGGCGGTAAAGACACTATCTTTCCGTCATCCTTTACCAAAAAAATTGCAGCAAAATACAAAGATCCCGACGGTAGGGTGAACTACAAACATTTTGAAGGACGCAGCCATTTTACAGCCGGTGAGCCAGGCTGGGAACAGGTTGCAGCCTATGTTTTAAGTTGGATAAGCTCTTTAGAGTAACTCCATGTATAGCTTTGAAGGTAATAGTTACAAGACTAACCTCTTATCACGCTAATTTTTAAAAGCAGGAAGCCCTATCTTTATCAAAAATTGACACATGACATCGGAAGTAATTTATAATGGTGATTTGCGCACTACCTGTACACACTTAAAGAGCGGTTCGAATTTTGAAACAGACGCTCCGGTTGATAACAACGGGAAAGGTGAAAGATTCTCTCCAACCGATCTGCTGGCAACCAGCCTCGCTACCTGCATGGTTACAGTTATGGGTATTAAAGCACGAACGATGAATTTTGATCTCAACGATATTAAAGTGGAAGTGCTGAAGAAAATGGCCGCAGAACCGAGGCGCGTAAGCGGCATTGATCTAAAATTTCATATACCCGGGAACCTGGCTTCTATCGACGACAAAACTATTACTATACTAAAGAATACTGGACATACCTGCCCTGTAGCCAAAAGCCTTCACCCGGATATTGAGGTGAACGTTGACTGGGGAGCCTGGTCGTAACTACAATTGTTTTAGCTTCATCTGCACTATTACAGGATTAGATTTACGGTTCTCAGTATTAAAGTAGTGCTCCAAAACCGCCGGATATTTAGGTTTTTTATCTTTTGTGCTTTCTTTTGCAGCGAACATTTGCAAAGAAGGCACATTTCCATAAAAATATCCATTATGGTATTCCAATCCTCTTATACTCATATAAAACCCGCTGATTAAAGGCAGAAAAAAGCTTTTCTCATCTGGAGTAATCCGCTCAAGCGAGGTCAGCCTACCACTTTTGAGATTATAAATGAGGTTGTATTGTTTTGAAGCTTCGGTACCATCCGTCCAGGTGTAACTACGCTGATCAATCTTGCATAGCAGTAAATTGTTTACAAAATAAATATTACTAAGGCCGGAAATAATATGCTCCATTTTATATATGTTATTTCTCAAGCTATCAATACGTTTCGGCTCCTTTGTTTCAATTAGCGACTTTGACAAAGTGCGGTCGAAAGGAAAAACCGCGGTATAGATTTTCCGTATAGTGTCTTTGGTTACTCTATAGATGCTATTATCAAAAGGAGTAGCGGCATATACCACGCTGTCAATATCGGTAGAAGTAATATTGGGCCAGTAGCCCAAAGCACATATACAGGGCGTTGCGGCTTCGTTAAAAGGTAAAAATCTTTTATAGAGCTGATCTTTTTTATAAATCGAAATGGCATAGCCCAAGCTATCTACAGGTGTTTTCCCAGCCGGATAATAGCATCCGGTGAGACTTAAATAATAATCGTCACCTAAAGAACGCATGCCCGTGGTTTTCTCATCCGATTTAATAGAAAGATGATCAGGCATACGCGTTCCGGTCAAACTATAATACAGCATTACCGCCTTTTGAGTCTGACTATTGTAAACAGACACTAAGATTCTTTTTGAACTGGCTTCCAGGGAAACATTAGGATAATCGTCATTCTTAAACTTTACTTTCGTAATGTAGCTGCCGTCCAATTTAAAGAACAGAACACAATGAGTATCAAAATCAGAGATAACAAAACTGCTGTCTGAAATAATAAAGCCGCCAATGGTACCGAACAGGCTTTCCTTTGTTGTTTGAAGGGGGATATAGCTTACCTCGTCAAAATAATCCGAAACCACGCCCCCATATGCCTCGGCCGGGTCTATGCGAAGTTTGAGAACATCCTGTGCCTTCGAATAGAATTGAACAACCATAATTAGCAGCACCCCGGTTATAATCCTTTTTTTCATTATTAGTTTTAATTCGTTTGATAATTACCTGCCGAACTTTCGTGGAAAATAAGACAAGGTAATCATATAATATTGCTGAAGTACATTCACGTATCCAAAGCTCTGGGTATTGCCGCTTACCGAGTTGATAACGGCCTTATTTTGACGCAGCAAATCCAGCGCGGAAAACCTTACTTCCCCCCTGTTGCCTTTTAAAAAGCGATAGGTGACGTTAGCATTCCATATGGCAAAGTTTATTGCATCCAATCCATTGGCCCTGGCGCGGTTAAAAGTAATATTAGAACTCCAGTTCAGATTCCTGGGCAATTGCAAACTTCCACTAAACATAGTAGAGAGGGTTTGACTTGCAAGTGAGTTATTATTGAACCCTTTTTGTTTTGAGCGGTACAAATTGAGTCCTTGCTCAAACTTTGCTGTTATCAGGTCCCTAAATGCATAATCGACATTAAATTTAGAATCACTGCTTAACGCTTTTGATATATTATAAACATTGTTGATATAGTTCGGATTACGATTAAGCGTATAGCTTGTTTGCAGGCCCACCTGATAGGTATTATTTTTTTCCTTTTGATAAGATTTCCTGATTGAGCCGCTACCATTCAAAAATTGTCGTCCATCCATATTCACCTGGTACACTTTACGTCTTCCTACGTCGTCATAAACTATGCTATCTGTAATAAAGCTATTTACTTTCCCTATGCTTGCATTAATGCTCCAGATCAAAGGATTTTTTGTCCGGCCTGTATAACTGTAATTCCAGGAAATAGTATGATCCCGCTGCGGCTGTAAGTTTGGGCTTTGCATAGGCAGATACAACACATTTGAACTATCTATCAGCGGTGCCAACTGGTTTATCTGTGGGTAATTGACTTTAGTACTGTATTGTAAACTGGTAGAAAGATCGAATGCACCGTATTGGCTATTATTGTATGATACCGAGGCCAGCGGTATAAATTTATTATAACTATAGTTTATATTTTGAAAAGCCTGATCAGCTGAATGTCGAAAATTATAATGTTGGCTTTTAGCACTGGCTGACAGGTTTATATACTTGGAGTACCTGTTACTCAATCTTTTCCAGAAGGATTTGGAGATAATGAGCGCCGGAAGTAAATTAACGACCTCCTGATCCCGGGTGTTAGTAAGATAAGTATTGAGCCTGAATTGCCTGGTAGCCGTATCGAGATCAAGCACCCTGTCATTATACTCATTGTTAGTCAGAAACAAGTCTGCGGCTGCTTCTATACGGATGTCGCCGAGGCGTAGCTTACCCAATAAAAGCTTCTTTATATTAGGATACTTCACATAGATATGATTGCTTACAGAAAGTGCATCCTGTTGTTCATAAAACCTGCTATAATCTCTGTCGGCAGCAGGTTCAAGGGTGGATCTGAAACTGGTTGTTCGCTTACTGCTACCGTTGTTATCCGAGATATTCAAATCGTACGATATAGAATAGGTATTGATAAATCTTCTGTCCCTGGTATAACGATCCGGGTCTTCCTTTTCAAAGTCTAACGTTAGATTATAAGACCTGTTCGTACCGCTGCTTTCATTGGAAGCATTATTGGTACTAACCAGTCCGAGCCCTGTGCGCTCCTGCTCCGATTGAGACAGAATAAATGATTGATTGTCATCAACGGCTACATTGGCGTGAGCTGAAAACCTGAAAAGTTGCGTATTTCGTTCATAGTCTATACTGCCTCTTTGGTTGGTGGAAATACCTGTATTAGTTGAAGAGCTATTTTGCTTCAGTATACTATCCACGCCCAAGAGAGTGTTGGTAAATGTATTTCTACCCGTAAAAACGTTGTTACGATTTAGAAAATAATCAGCTGTTAAACTGTTAGCATTATAATAGTTTACCTCAGGCAGAAAATCATATTGAAAAGTGGCGCCCGCAGCGAAAGGCTTATTTAAACCCTGCATGCGAAAATCCGGCTGGTAGTCAATTGCAGCTCCCACTCCTTTGAAAGTGCTGCTTTTTATTAATGCATGCACATCGCTTGCCACTTTATTTACGTTATTTCCGGCAGCCACAATACTCAATTGCATTTTTTTATTAAAATAGCCTAACATACCATCTGATGCGTATCGTTTATTCGTGCCTAACCCGCCGGAAAGTTTGCCAAAATGCCCTACATCTACTTCCTTCTTTAATTTAATATTGGCATTCATTGTCGAATCTAAGGGGTTACTCTCGTTCTTCTGTTGGTATAATTGTACCTTATCAACAGAATTTTTCGGGAGATTTTGAGTAATCACCGAAAAATCGCCACCCAAAAAAGGTTTTCCATTTACCAGTATCGAACTTATTTTTTTCCCGTTATAGGTTATATCGCCGTCGCCCCAAACTGTAAATCCAGGTAGCCTTCTCATCAGGTCTTCGGTAGTGGCATTACTATCAAGCCGAAACGCATCGGCATTAAACTCAAGTGTATCACCATTCATACGCATCGGTGCAATTGCCGTAACAATCACTTCATCTAAGGCCCCGCTATCTTTGTCAGACATTATGTACATATTGATGCTTCCCAGATCCTGACTGGCAGCAGATGCAGGTAACACTAGCTTTTTATAAAATGGCTTATACCCTACATGCGTAATAATGGTACGCAACGGAATATCTACGGGTAAAGATTTTATGCTAAACTCGCCAAACTTATTAGGCGTTCCAAATTGCAGCAAACTCGAATCTGCGTCCTTGTACACGGCCACAGTCGCATTACTTAAAACAAAATTGTATGCTGAGTCCCGCACAATGCCTTTCACCTCTCCCAACATATCAGGACTTTTAGCCGTCACCTGCCCGCTGCCGGCAATACCAGCTAACAGGGAAAACAACAATAGGAAAGCAACCACCATTCTCTTCTCCGAAGCTCTAGGCATAGCAAACTTCATAAGCAATTAGTAGTATTTAGCACAATACTAAATATTATTCTTTTAAAAAAAAGTTATTATCAAAAAAGCCTGAACTTTTGTTCAGGCTTTAACGAAATAAATAATAAAATGTTAATAGGATATATCCGCATTCATATCATACTTCATCCCTTCATAACCTAAAGCCCGTCGCATCAATCCCATCTGCCCCAGCAAATAGCTCTCCCTGTCGAGGCACATCCCAACCATATTCAGTTTATTTTCTTCGACAAAGTCAACACCCATACCAAAATTGTAAGGTTGTGCCAGTTCTTCGTCTGTTACACGGTATAGCATATTATATAACTGCGAAGATATTTTATGCCACTGTTTTTTCAGATCCCCCAGTTCGGGATAATTGGCCTTGGGGTCTAATGCTCTCGCATCTTTAAATAATTCATCGTTCGGGTCGGTATCTTCTACCCCAAGTATATTAGCCAGCCAGTACCGGGTATTTACCATATTACCGGCCATCCATACAAAATGATTGGTAACATCATTAATTCGTTTCAAAGCATCAAAGCCTGAAATATTTTCAATAGCATTATCAAAGAGTTGCGTATGCATGCGGTATTGAGGAATTGCCAGCTGAAGTGTTTTTGCCTCCAGTACCAGCTCTTTTTCTTTAGTATCAAACATGATAAAGGATTTACAGGTGAGTACTATTGTTATTTTGATTATGGCAACTAAAAACATGCCAGCAAAAAGCCTGTTGCCCAATTGCAGCAGGCTTGGATTGTTAAAACGGTTGTTAATTGATTACCAGCAGGCTAAAAATTGGGATTATAGTTCACCATCCAGCCTATACCAAATTTGTCTACCAGAGAACCGAAATAATCTCCCCAGAATTGATCAGCCATAGGCATTTCCACATTACCGCCTTCGGCCAAAGCATTGAATAATCGATCCGCTTCCTCTTTACTATCGGGATGTAACGACAAATAAACGTTATTACCCTGGGTTAATTTATGCCCCATAGAGGGCACGATATCAGAAGCCATCAGGGTTTGTCCGTTATTAAGCGGTAAAGAAACGTGCATGACCCGTTCCTTTTCATCGTCAGGAAGATTTTCGGTACCCGGCGCACTGCTCATCTTCATAATACCACCCGCAAATTCTCCACCAAAAACGGACTTGTAAAAGTTAAAAGCTGCTTCAGCGTTACCGTCAAAATTGAGGTAAGGATTTAATTTAAATGCCATAAAGTATTAGTTTTTATATTTTAAAAGTTAATTATAATCATGCTTTGTATTGACCGGACTATCAGTTTGCTCGGCCAACTCCTTTAACTCCTGCAAGCTCTTAGTAAAACCATCATTCATCATTTGCTCATACTCATCAGTAGTTTGTACCAATACTTTTAACAAGGTACCCTTATCATCGGGCAACAATTCATATCGTTCGACAGCGCCGGCATAAGCTTTTACATGCTCACTGGTTGTGTCTTCTACCCCTTTATTCAATTCTCCGTAATGGGAAAACTCAACAAGCCTGGGGGGCTCAAGCTTTTTAATTGTAGAAAGCATGCCGCTTCTTTCAGCATCCAGAAACAAGGTTTTACCACCCACCTTCCAATCGCTCTCCATATAAGAACCAGGATTGAAAGGAGCGGTCCATTTACGGTAAGTATCATCATTCCAAAGGCATTCCCATACTTTTTCAGGCGGGGCGCTTATAATAATGGAAAAATTAAGGTCTTTCATATATGTATATTTAATAGTTCAACAAATTGCAACTATAGCTACTGACGCCGACATACTGCTTAGGATGCTGCAATAGCGCTCAACTTATCAATGTCTATTTTTCGCATCTGCATTAAAGCGTCGGTAACTTTTTTTGCTTTATCCCTGTCATCCTGATTCATCAGTATCATTAATTTCTGAGGTACGATCTGCCAGCTTACGCCAAACTTGTCTTTCAGCCAGCCACACATACTTTCCGTACCGCCATCCTTTATCAGGTTATTCCAGTAATAGTCAGTTTCCTGTTGATCGCCTGTTATTACTACCAGGGAAATGCCTTCATCAAAATTAAACTGGTGTTCAAGCGAGCTATCCATACAAGCCATGGTAAAATGATCGATATGGAATTGTGCATGTTGTACATTGCCCTTTGTATCTTCTTTACCATCATACTCCATAATCCCTTCCGTTTGAGAACCCGGGAAAATCTTGGTATACAATTCAATTGCTTCTTTAGCCCGCCCGTTTTGCTCGTTAACGAACATAAGCGTAGGAACAAAATACTGGTCGGTATTGCCCTTTTCGCCTGTATACAATTGCCAGGTAACGCCATACCGGTCGCGTACCCAGCCATATTTACTGCTAAAGGGGTAGCTATCCAGCGGCATCAATACAATTCCCTCTGCAGACAATTCTTTAAACAGGCGTTCCGTTTCCTGTTCATCTTCATTGGCTATTAAAAAAGAAATAGAAGCATTCGGCTTAAACTGAGGACCGGCACTCAGCAACATCAGATTCTGCCCGTTGATGCTCAGCATCTGAACCAGGCCATTATCTTCGGTAATATGCGTATTGGGGAAAATGCTTTGATAATAGCCGGCTACTTCTTTGCCGTTTTTATCAATCCATATGCAAGGGTATATTTTATTATTCATATGTTTATTTTTTATGTTTTTAATGACAGAGAACAGCCTGAAATAATCATCCTCCCCGGTATGAAGCTTTGTACAGCTATTTCATATAACTTGCTTTTCAAAAGTAGTAAGCAATTCTATTGCCATTGCTTGCCATTTGACAAGAAAAAAAATGCCTTCAATTATTTTTAACAACCGGGTACTACCGCCAACTGAGTAACACCAAAGTTCAACTTCTTAGCGCTGTTTGATTTTAAATACGCGGGTTGGCATGTTAAAAAACGACCGGCTTTCCCGGAGAATCATTCAATTCTTCATCACACGTAAACCAGTTGGCGTCAACGCCGGAAAGATTCCAATCCTGCTCGTAGCTTATTGTTTTAGAGGTACTGCACATACTACCTCGTTATTATCTTTATAGATTTCCAAACAAAAACCATCCGGATCAATATCAGGAACGGATAAGAGCTGGGTAAAGGCTGCCCCGATAGCAGAAGGTTTTTCCCTGTAATCTTTTATAATGATGCTTTTATAATTGCCTGCAGGTATAACCATTGTGTCCAGCCCTAACTCCCGGCCTTCTCCCTCATACGATTCATCCACGGCAGCTTTGTAGATAATATTTTCCATGCTGCCTTCGGGCCGCGAAAGTCCATAAGTAGTTCTTTGAAAAGCATCCGGAACCAGGCTGTGCAATTGTCGGAAAGCAGGCATTATACCATCAGGAAAGGACCTCGCCTGGCAGACCATGACATGTTTATCTTCTTCAATTTTCAGGTTTTCCATACATTTATTTTAATACAAACTTATTCCTCAACGCACGTTAACTCACTGTGAAAAAGCGACAAATTTAGAGCTGTTTACGACATGCCTGCCCGGCAATGAAGAACAAATAAAATGCCGCCGGCACACGAGGTCAATTAATGTTATGTAAACTATGGCCTTATGCGGTACATGGAAGTAATGGGGTAATGGTCCGACGTATTGCCTGATGTATAAGCCGGCACGGCATGCACAACATCTGTCCTTATTCTTGCAGAAGCCGACAGATACCAGTTATTCATACTGCTGCTTATAATTTGCTGGTCGATAACAGAATTGACATACCCCAGTGAAGACTGATTCCCCGGTACGTTTAACGGCCGGGTGATGGGATTATATCTTACTGTGTCATTTAAAAAATTCTGATAGGGAGATGGCTTTCCCCTAACAATACTCTTGTCAAAATTATCATTATAATCACCCAGGATTATAACATTTTTCCCGGCATAATACGTATCCAGGCTATCCTTCAATTCCAGCGAACCGCCAAGTCTTCTATTGTAGCTGGCCGGATCATTATCAGCTTTGGCATGTATTAAAACAAAGCTTATTTCCTTTCTCGCCCCGTTAACCGCCACTTCAGCCTGAAGCAGGTAGGGATACCGGTTGCCGAAATTATAATAGGCAGGTCCACTAACCGCCATAAAAGGTCTTACGGATATATTTCTGAAAATATGCCGGTTGTAAACAAAGGCCATCTTTTGGGCTCCATTGGTAAAAAAAGAGATGACATACCTGAAATCACTCCCCAGGTTGTTCCTGATCATGCGGCCAAAGCGGGCAGTATCTACTATTTCGCACAAACCATATAAATCTGCAGCCAGGTAATTCAACACCTTTCCTGCATTCAATTCCTGGTCGTTCAAATTTCCGTGAAATCCTGACGGATCGCCAAACCATTCTATATTCCAGTTGGCGATAGTTATATCTTTATTGTAGTCTTTAAGCAGCCCTTCATCTCCAGGGGGCTGAGGCCTGTTATTACCGGGCTTTTCTCTTTTACAGGCAAAAAAAGCAATCCCGATCAGGAGCCAGATAAAAATGAATTTCATATAGTTAACAATTCCTTCTTAAAGTTAAACATTTTTTAGCTCCCCTCGTTATATTTGTTCCTATTCAACCACAAGCATAAAACGAATGATCAAACGATTTGCCACCTTTTTTTTCATTGCATTTTTTTCCTTCGGCCAGGTTTCTGCCCAGACCACACAAGAACAAACCGGGTGGTTTCTATTTTTGAACAGCACTAAATTCAATGAAAAATGGGGGTTGCACCTGGATGTGCAGGTACGGAGCCATGATAACTGGAATGGGGTACGGAGTGTATTATTGAGGCCGGGCCTAACCTATTATATAAAGCCTGATCAAAATGCTACCCTGGGCTATTTATACACCCCTACTATACCGCGGGACGGAGCTACTTTAACCGAGCACAGGATATGGGAACAATATATTATTTCGCATAAAGCCTTTACGGGGAACCTTAGCCATCGTTTCAGGCTGGAACAACGCTTTATTGAAAAGGCCGGTAACCAGCATGTATTTGCGCAGAGACTCCGTTATTTTTTCAGGCATGTTCAACCGCTAAAGCGCTCTGAAAATGGCTTTACCAAGGGAGTATTTGCTGCTTTGCAGAATGAAGTATTTGCCAATATTCACCATCAAAAAAATACCAACAATCATTTCTTCGATCAGAACCGGGCTTATATTGCTGCGGGGTATCGCTTTTCTAAAAAATTTGACGCGGAAGCAGGATATATGAATGTTTTTGCAAAAGGCATTACTACCAATACCGTTAATAATGTAGCTCAGGTTGCTTTATACACCAGGTTCTAATTTATGCTTTCTCTCTGCCGGTGTAAGCTTAGGCTTCCATGAGTTATCATAAGAAAGAAATATACCGGCATTTTGAAATTCATCGGCCGTTATGGCAGCATCCATATAATCAGCCAGCAGCCTGAAAGCCTGCTTATTTTCTTTCTGTAAAACAAGCAGGGCCGCATTGGTACCCGCTTTCACGGCTATAGGCACTCCTCCTCCAAGTTCTGCCCACTGGCCTCCCACCAGCAGGTTACAAATGGGGGTGCGATACTGAGCTACCTTGTTCTTCATGTTTTCCCGGCCGGGTTTTGCCCCCATCATAGTGCCCTGTTTATTGCCGGTGTAACGCCAGTGCGTTACGGGGGTAGCTACATCATAAAAAAGAATATGGTTCCGTAAATCAGGGGCAATAATTTTACTCAACCGGTCAATTAAAACCTCGGCAATTTCGTTTTTAAGGCGCTTATAGGCTTCATTTCTTATATAGTCGCCGTTCTCATCTTTTGTTGTAAACCACCCGTCTTTAAAAGACATATAGGCCGGCATAAAGATGGTTAGTGTACCGCAGCCGTCGGGAGCCAGAGATTGGTCCCGCAGGGAGGGGGTAAGCACCACTATTTCACTCTTTAACGGATCTCCGCCTGAGTGCTCTTCAATGCTTGCAGTATCGCTGCTGATATGAATAAGCTCCTCACTAAATCCGAGCTGACCGGGAGGACAATCCAATGCAATGGAAATCGTTAACGAACTGCTGTAAATATCGGCCTCCTGTATTCTCCTTCTCAATTTTTCTGAAAGTACAGAGGGAGGCAACATTTTATTGTATAAGGTCTCTACGTCACAGGCCGCAATAACATGTTTGGCTCCTATATGGTGTTGGGCACCTTTATGTGTAAATACCACACCTGTTGCCTTTTCTTTTTCAATCAATATCTTTTCAACCTTGCAGTTAACAAAAATATCATTGTGATAATAGTTCACCAGGTGCACCAGCCACTCCGGTATTACCTGGCCGCCACCTTTGGGCGGTGATTGAAAATCGCCGTAATATGCCCATGCTATAGGCACCATGCAACCTATAACATCTCCATCTGCGGCAAATATGTTGTGAAGCTTCCTATCTTTGAAATACCGGTTTAAACCTTTGGTAATACCTGCCTCGCCCGAATAACCAAGGTGAGGAATAAAGGCAGAACCAAATTTTATAAGCGGCAGCTTATTTTTGAGCCTTTCCCAGAAGCCCATGCTTTCTTCTGTACGGAATACGGTACTGTATTCATTAAATGCAGCTCCTATTTTTTTTGCCGCTTTAAAAAATCGTTTGATCCCTTCTTTTTCGTGTGGAAACTCTTTGATCCAGGTTGCCTTTAGTTCTTCGGGGTTATGGGTGAGCAGGTAATCATGATCATTACCGATATATCGCCTGATTCTCTTTTGCGGAGGGGCTACAGGATGATCCTTACCCAATATAGCAAATATTTTTCCTGCCACGCCCTGAGGTCCGCATTGATTTAACCAATGAATAGCCGTATCAAACCTGAAATCCTTCCGGCGAAACCCTGCAAGATAACCGCCCACATGTGGCTCCTTCTCCAGTATGCAAACGGAAAGTCCTGCCTTGCTTAATAATGCCCCGGCTGTTAGTCCGCCAACACCCGACCCTATAATTACTACGTCATAACCGGACTTAAATGGTTTACGCATGGGATTTGTACATTGTAACAATTCAGCGTAAAATAAGGCTTTCTTACTGAAGAAAGAAAAAATATCGCCGGGCCCGGGCTCAGAGGTCAGTCAACGCAAGGGAATAGCGCGCTGTAAGCACGCGCGCTTTATGCTGACCTGATCCGATTATATTCTTGCGCCAAAAAGCAGGCTTCCTACACGCACCATAGTGCTTCCCTCCTGTACAGCAATTTGATAATCGCCGCTCATACCCATGGATAATATTTGAGGTTTCAGGTTAGAAATTCCGGGTTGCCCCATATGATCAAAAAGCCGCTTTAACTGACGGAATTCATTGCGTACCAGTGCATCATCATCACTAAAACTAGCCATGCCCATCAGCCCTTTCAACGCTACATTTTTAAGTGCCGGTACCTGTAATAACAACTCGTTCAGCTCTCTTTCATCCAAACCGAACTTGGTTTCTTCCTGCGCTACATGCACCTGCAGCAGGCAATCGATGATTCGATTATTTTTAAGCGCCTGTTTATTAATTTCTTTTAATAAATTAAAGCTATCCACCCCATGTATCAGGTGCACGAAAGGCGCTATATATTTTACCTTATTACTCTGCAGGTGGCCAATAAAATGCCAACGTATATCGCCGGGCAATTGAGATTGCTTCTCCACCAGTTCCTGCACATAGTTTTCGCCAAAATCGCGTTGGCCTAAATCGTATAAAGCCTTTATATCTGATACCGGCTTTATTTTAGAAACCGCTATCAGGCTTATATTTTTCGGACTTAATTCTGCTATCAGCTGCTGATAGGCCTGTACATTAATCGACATAGCTGCAAATGTAGTAACGAATAGGCTTTATAATACCGAATTCAAGGAAATTGATACTGAACTCAGTTGCCTCCTCTTTTGTCACCATGGAACACTGCATTAAAGTGTATTTTGCGTTCCAGCTATTAGCAGATTAAATTACCAATTAGTCCTCCAGTTTCGTCAGATCCACGTTAGGTTTGGGCAAATTCATGGCTTTGATCTCAGCCTTTGTTTTATCGGCCATTTCCTGTGTCAACTCGTATTTGTAATTACCGTAGTCGCCAAACTCAAACTGCCCTACATAGAAAAATCCGTATTGATCAAAAAACTCTGTTAAATCGGTTTTACTTACCTCGCAGGCGGTCTTTACAAAATTCAACTGGTAAGGTGCAGGATTATTCCCTCTGTCGCCCCATCCGCCATTAGCCCTGCGGCCACGCTGGCCGGCACGTTCCGCATTTCCCTGTTTGCGGAAAGCTTCAAAAAGGTCGGGATAAAAATCAGGATTATTACCTGCACCTGTAAAATAAAGCTGCAGCTGCCAAAATGGGATCAGCCGGTTAAATACATCTTTGTCCTGCAGGTAGCATATTTTGCGGGCAATAATGCTGTCACGCGCTTTCTGGTAATTTTTTTGTTCGCTGATACGGCTTTTATTGCCAAAAGAAGTAGTTCCGTACAGGGAGAAAATATTATTACTCACTTCGCCTAATCCGCCCCAGTTGAGATAAGGACGAAGCTGATGCACATGCCCTACCTCGTGGCTGAATCCCCAACAGGGATCACCCTTGATTACTCGGGCAGGGTCTACTACCAGCCCCATGGCATTGCCAGGGTCGGTACCCATATAAGCAACCCCATCTCCGTCACGGAACATATAATAATTATAGTTCACCCTGGCCAGGATATGATTTTCGGGAACCCGGTTATATTTGATTAATCCCAAAACACGGTGTTGCCTGTATACCAGCGAATCATAATTAGCGATCAACTCCACACCTTTTCCGTAAGCATATTTTTTACAGGCTTCTACAGGATAAGCAATCTGAATATGCCTTCCTCTGGCATCTATCACCGGGTAAACCGCATTATCAAGTAATTTATTCCAATCGGTATTATTGCTTTTGCTCACATCGAAATAGCCATTTACTTTACCCGAAACAAAATGTACCGTTACAGGTTTTTCCTTTTGAGGTTCGTCGGAATAATAATCTACATAAGCTAATCCGCCGTTATTTTTAACCTGTATGATGTTAACCCCATTGCGCAAAACAAAGCGTTGCTTATGAATTCCCCAACCGGCAGGATCCTTATCCGGCTTAATGCCTTCCGGCGCTCTCCGGTTCCAGTTGGGCACCAATAATCCTACTTCCCTGCCTTCAGCAATACCGTCTACCAGGATGGTATGCTTCCCTTCGGGCAGATAAATGCCGGTCATTCCTTCATACTTACTGTACCCGTCACCGATCATTAATTGCTGTCCGAGCGTAGTGGGGGTTAACCATGCTTTATAAGTTGCAACACGGTATTCAGGATTGTAAGATTTGTTCCATAATGCCAAAGCTGTTTCCTTTACCTGTCCGTTCTGCAGCTGGTCGATTACCGTTTTTTTGATTCCCTTTTTCAGGGATAAAGCCATGGGCGTTTCAAATACAGCCAGGTCTTTATACACGGTGGCCAGCTCCGCAGCAGATTGGGCCGACGCTGCCCATAAAAAACCGATAATAGCAGTTACAAGGGTTGAAAATCTCTTCATAGCTCAATGATTTACCGAAAGATAATCAATTGAAAAAAGAGAACGGTGCGCAACCGATTGAGCAAATCAACTGCAAATATTGGCCGCTTCTTTAGTAAAATTTGTAAAATCAGGAGCAAACCCGATGATGTTCGACTGGCCAAACTCTTCTTCACGATGCATTGTAGTAAGTACAAAACAATCCATGCCCGCATTGGCAGCGGCATCCACGCCTTTGGGTGCATCCTCAAACACCAGGCAGCTTTCAGGGGGAACGCCAAGCAATGATGCGCATTTTAAATAGGTTTCAGGATCAGGCTTACTGTTCGCAACTTCATCGGCACTAACAATTGCCTCGAAATAATGGCGAATGCCCAGGCCGTCTAAAACAAAATCGATGTTATACATAATAGCGGCGGAGCCTATCGCCATTTTTACGCCCTGTTTGTGATAGTATTCCAGTACCTGGGGGAGGCCTGCCAATAATTGCAAATGGGGCCTGAATGCCTCCTGGTATTGCCGTTCCTTTTCCACACTCATTTTATTCTTTTCATCGAATGAGAACCTCCCGGGAAATACACGTTCCAGTAGCTCATGATTTTTTCCATAACATTCTTCTTTGGTTTTTTCCATTGATATTCCGGCGCCAAGCCCGTTGAGTATCCGGTACCAGGCTTTGATATGATATTCCATATCGTCGATCATAGTACCGTTCAGGTCAAATAAAAATGCTTTGTATTGATACATAATTAATATCCGGATTTATATAACGATTTTTCTCCAGGGCAATAGTTGTACCTGTTGATGAACCCACCAGCAGGCGGCAAAAGATACAGGTATTAATGCCACAACAAGCCAGCTGACTTTTAAAGCCAGCCAGTGCAAACCCACCAGAATGCCAATCAACAACAGCCGCAATATTACTGTCAAAAATTTGCCGCTTTGCTCTTTGGCATTAGGTTGCTGGGAAAACGGCAGGTAATGAGTAGACATTAATGCACTGATATAAAAAATAAGTATACTATTGAATCCAACCAGTGCAATATCATCCAGTGTTTTATACCCCCAGATAACCAATGTCATGGTACTCATTACAAGGTAAACGGGAACGAAAAACTTGGAAAGCAGTGCCTTTACTGCACCGTTGATCAGCTCGCCGGGCTTACTGATGGGCGCTGCCTGGTATACCCAGGAAGCCGTATGGTTTTCATAATAACTGATCAGCGACAGGCTTAACGTTACCGAAAACATGCCCAGGTATAACAGCCATAAGAACATATTGCTATCAGGCAGGGCAGCCAGCTTTGCTCCTATATCTTTGAAATTCCTGAAAAGAATGATAAAAATAAAAACAGGGATATAAGCCAGGCTGGGGTAAAACTGCATTTTAAAATTCTTATCACGCCCTGTTATCTTCCACACCTGCAGAAAAGATGCATATTCATATGGAGAACGGCAAAGTAACCGGGCCAGCTTTTCCGAATAACCTGTTCTCCTGCTTACAGCTTTCTGTGTTTTTGAAACTGTGCCTCCTTCGGCGGGAGCAGATATAAACTTTGAGAAATAAGGAGCCAGATATTTGACTATGATTACACCCGCTAGTACAGGTATCCCTATTGCGGAGGTAATCATCGCTATACGGGGGCCATCGATTACGCTGCTGTGCACCGAGTCCAATAAACTGGCCATCCATACCGGGGGAAGCCCATACGAATACCAACGCAGTTCAAAGCTGAAAGCAGTCTCACTCAGGTTGATCAAACGGGGTACTACCTGGTAGGCTACTGCAAAAAATACGGTCATAAAAACCTGGAAATAGCCTATAATATCTTTTACTTTCTGCTCGTTTGTATAGCGCAATACCAGTCCGTATAAAATATAAGTAATAAAAATGCCAATCGCGGTAGTGAGTAAAGTAGTTACTAAAAGCGTGATGCCTATTGGAATACCGTATTTGATGGTTAAAAGCACTAAGGGGCATATCATAATAGCCAGCACCAGTTGTCCGAGGTAAACAATAATATGCAGGGTGCGTGCTACCAATAATGTACGGCTGGTTACAGGCTTCGGTAGTATGATCTGAGAATCGGAGGTATCTAAAAGTACATTGCTGAAGTCGGTAATCAGTGTCATGATCAGCATAAACAGCAGGTAGGTATGCAGGATGATCATAGCCAGCATAAAATCAGGAAGGATAAAGATCATCAGGCCGATAAACAATCCCATTAACGCATAAACAAACATAGTATACAGCATTGCATTGCCGGGCTCCTTCTGCTGGCTCCGCTTCCAGGTAGCTGGCTTGCGGCGCCGGTCCAGCATCAACTTGGTAGATGCAATCATATGCACCTGCTCTAGGTTAACGCCCTTCAAATGGAAGAACTTTAGAATGGCAAAAAACAACCTGAGAAAAAAAGTATCCATGCGTTGGTTAGCTGTTGAGTACGTCAATAATTTCTTTTGCAGTATTTGTAGTGGCCGTGTCTGTAGCGGTCAGCGATTTAAATATACTTTCAAGCGAGCCCTGTTGCGCCTGCTCCCGCAGCACATCAATAGTGCCGTCGGCAATAACCCGGCCCTGGTCAATCAAAACAATCCGGTCGCTTATTTTTTCAACAACATCCATAATGTGTGAGGAATAGAAAATTGTTTTGCCCGACTGCTTCAGCTGCTGCAACATTTCCTTTACCAATATAACAGCATTAGCGTCTAAACCGCTTAAGGGCTCATCGAGGAAAATAATTTCCGGATTATGCATGAGCCCGCTAATCAGCAACACTTTTTGCCTCATGCCTTTGCTGTAAGTGTTCATTCTTGCTTCGGCTTTATCGGCCAGGTCAAAAAGCTTCAGCAGCTCCCATCCCTTTCCTGCAATAACGGCGTCGCTTAAACCATATAGTTTACCGGTGAACTTCAGATATTCTACCGGCGTCAGCGAGTCATAAAGCGCGGCCAGCTCGGGTATATAACCTATACGCTTTTTTACTTCGAGCGCTTCTTTTCGAACATCCATGCCCATTACTTTCACTTCGCCTTCAAATTCATCGATAATACCCGTAATGATCTTGATAGTGGTACTTTTCCCTGCACCGTTAGGACCAATGTATCCGAGTATCATGCCTGGCGCTACCTGCAGATCAATGCCTTTCAGCACATAGTTACCCGCGTATTGTTTTTTAAGCCCGGCGGTTTCAATAACGCTCATTTTATACCTCTTTAGAAGGTCAATATTACAACTATTATTCCTTCCCTACACAGTAAGCCCGTCTGGGCCGTACCTTCGCTGATATAAAATAGAACAGCACTTTTTTCTTAATTCGTCAACATGATCTGGAGCAAAGAATACGATCTCGACAAGCTTAACGAGATAACCGGCGAAAACATGAACACCCACCTAGGTATCAGATTTACAGGTATTACGGGCAACTCGCTGGAAGCTACAATGCCTGTAAGCGAAAAAACACGCCAGCCTTATGGTATTTTACATGGAGGTGCCTCTGCTGCTCTGGCGGAAACGGTAGGCTCTTATGCCAGCAGCATGGTGGTAGATCGTGAACAATATATGGTAGTAGGTATGGAAATAAATGCCAACCATTTGAAACCTGTCTTATCAGGGTATGTAAGGGCGGTTTGCAGCCCGCTGCACCTGGGTAAAAGTAGCCACGTTTGGGATATCAGGATTTACGACGACGGTCAGCAATTGATTTGTGTGAGCCGGTTAACAGTTGCCGTGGTCGAGCGGCGTAGGTTTAAATAAAAAAACCACTCCGCCGTGGCGGAATGGCTCCTCTATATTGCTTGCCGAATAAAAATTACAACTTAATTGTAGACGAATCTGAAGGTGCCGCAGTTGTATCCAGGTTAACCATAGTGTCTGTTGGGTTAACAGGAGGATTTCCTAAAGTAGGATCTACTGCTGTAGTGTCAGCGCTAACATTTGTAGAATCGGAATTACCCTCGCCTTCTGATGCATTGTTACAAGCCACGAATCCTAAAGAGCTGATTGCGAATAATATAAATAATTTTTTCATACAAAATGAGGTTTTCTGTTAAAATAATTAATACCTGATGAGGGAAAAGGTAACCCGCTAATAAAAAATTTTTTCTGACTGCGAAAGGGTTACTATTTTTAAAAATTCGTATTAAATAATCACAGGTTGAAAGATTCTACATTAGAACAGGAAATAAGTTTACTGAAAGGATTAGCCCGTAACGATAAAAAATCGGTTGAAATGATCTATGGCCAGAACTATAACCTGGTTCAGGCCCTGGTAATCAATAACAACGGAACCGCAGATGACGCCAAGGATATTTTTCAGGAGGCGATGATGGTTCTGTATGACAAGGCACGGTCGGGCAGTTTTGAACTCAACTGCCAGATAAGAACCTACCTTTATTCGGTTGCCAGGAGGCTTTGGTTAAAAAAACTGAACCAAAGTAACAGACATACCGCTGATTTTGATGATACCAACGAAACACAAATAGCTGTAGATAACGATGTGGTGGAACATGAACAGAAAGATGCTGAGTTTGAAATGATGCATGCAGCTATCAGCACATTAGGCGAACCCTGTAAAAGCCTGCTGGAGGCATTTTATTTTAAAAATAGAAGCATGCAGGAAATAGCGGAAGATTTTGGATACACCAACGCTGAAAATGCAAAAACCCAGAAATACAAATGCCTGATGCGCTTAAAAAAAATATTCTTTTCTCAATATAAAAAACGTGATTAAGTGATGAATGACCAGAATAATAATATAACCCTCTTAGATGCCGTTGAACGGTATATAATGGGTAATATGAACCCGGATGAACGTCTTCACTTTGAAAACCTTCGTAAGGCAGACAGTGAAGTTGATCAGCTGGTAGTGGAACACACCTTGTTTTTGCAAAAAATGAACCGTTTCAACCAGTGGCAGAAATTTCAGCTGTCGCTGAATGATGTGCATAATGACCTGTCGGCCCAGGGCAAAATAAATGCTGCGAGGCCTAAGGGAGGCAAAGTACTCTACCTGTTTAACAAGTTTAAGAAAACAGCTGCTATTGCCGCCTCAATTGCCGGTATTACTGCTTTAATGGTGAATGGAATTGTGGGCTCTGTAACGCCTAAAGCCCCTAAAGACCAGCTGGAGATACTTAAAAAGAATATTAATACGCTGGAGCAGAAATCACGTTTACAGGATAAAGAGATCAACACGCTCAAACAAGGCAATACTACTGCAGCTACTCCGCAAATACCCTATACCAATAGCGGTACGGGCTTTATTATAGATGGAAAAGGCTACCTGGTAACCAATTACCATGTAATTGAAAAAGCCCAGAATATAGCAGTGCAAAACACGGCAGGCAAAGAATTCCTGGCAAAAGTGGTGTACACCAACCCTGCTACCGATATTGCCATTTTAAAGATCAACGATCCTGATTTTAAAGCCTTACCCGGTACTCCTTACAGCTTTACCAAAAAGGCTACCGACCTGGCAGAACCTATTTTTACATTAGGCTATCCTAAAGATGAAGAACTGGTTTACGGACAAGGATATTTGAGTTCGAAAACAGGATATAACGGCGATACTTTAAGCTGCCAGATTGATATAAAGGCTGAAAGAGGCAATAGCGGAAGCCCGGTATTAAACAGCAATGGCGAAATAATTGGTATTTTAAATGCCAAGCAAAAAGATGCAGAAGGTGTTGCATTTGCCATTCAAACACGTAATATCTTTAATGCGCTCAATGACGCAAGAAAGCAGGACAATGTTGATTCTACGATAAAAAATATAAAGCTAAGCACCAAAAGCTCGCTTAGCGGTTTAAAGAGCCCTCAACAGGTAAAGAAAATAGAAGAATACATATATATGGTGAAAGTGAATTGAGGCGTTTAACAAAGCCAAAACCGGATAGGCGCTACCATTTTGGTAGCGCTTTTTTTATTGGTTATGCTAGCATTTTCCAAAAAAAAGAGGCCGTGATTTTATATATCACGGCCTCTTTTTCGCATTTCTATGTAACTATGCACCCCAAAGATTAGTGCTATAAGCACCCTGGGCAATCAGGTCGTTCAGCTGCTTTTGAACAGCAGGAGCATCTTCCTTATAGGTTACACCAAACCATTGGGCAGATGTGGTCACCACTTTTACTGCTCCTCCCTCTTTAATAAAATTATCTACTACTGCAGGAATCAGGAACTCAGATTTAGGCACAGCAATATTTTCTTTAATGAAGGCTTTAAAATCTTTCTCGTACAGGTCGTATACCGAAGGGTGAAAGCACCAGAAGTTCATCGATACTACTGTATCCCTTGGCAACTCATCCGGCTGCAAGCCATCATTCACCGTTACTTTATCTCCCTGCAAACCAATGCCGATTCTTTCAACCACACTCGCCAGGTTTCCTTTTTCATCCAATCCGCAAACACCGCGATTAACGGTGCCGTGTTCCGATAAAGTATTCATCAGCGGGTAACTGATTACAGCATATGTTTTTTCATCACACTCAGTAGTTAAAAACTCCACCGCTTTCTTAAATGCGTCGAAACCATAGAAATCATCTGCATTAATTACTGCAAAAGGAGTAGTTACCACGTTTTTAGTGCATAATACAGCATGCCCTGTACCCCAGGGTTTAGTACGCTCCGCCGGAATTTCAGCTCCATCCAGGTACATATCCAATTCCTGAAAAGCAAATTCATATTCCACTTTTCCATCAAGCTTGGAGGCAAACAGTTTACGAAAGTTTTCCTCGAATTGCTCACGGATCAAAAAGACGATCTTTCCGAATCCTGCTTTTACTGCATCAGCTATCGAATAATCCATTATGGTTTCGCCGCTCGGACCGAAAGCTTCCACCTGTTTCATACTCCCGTAACGTGAGGCCATTCCCGCGGCCAAAATCACTAATGTTGGTTTCATGTGTTTCTTTTTATCGTTTTAAGGCAGCATAATTTCACCTGCCCGTTTTGTTTTATCACCGGCTCCAATCACCGGGGTAATACTTTGTGAAAAATGAATAGTCTCAAAAATAAGGTAATTTAGCCAACAGGTATCAAAGCAATGGAGATTATTGACGAAGATTTAATCACAACAGAAGCCGTACCGTTTTTATCGCAAAACGGCGTGCACGTACAGGTGTTAAGACTAGATAAAATACATCCGGTAATCAGCGGCAACAAATGGTTCAAACTTAAGTTCCACTTGCAAAAAGCTATTAATGGCCAATATAAGGCTGTTGTAACATTTGGAGGGGCATTTTCTAACCATATTGCAGCAACTGCCGCTGCCTGTGCTGCCTGTAAAATACCCTGCATAGGCATTATCCGGGGCGAGGAGCCGGCTACCTACTCTCCTACGCTTTTGAATGCCGGTAAATATGGCATGCAGCTGATATTTATGGAGAGGGGCGATTATAAAAATAAAAAGATCCCTTCGTCGTTGCAAACCGGCCATTACTATATCATTCCAGAAGGAGGCTATAGCATGGAGGGAGCCCAGGGAGCAGCTACCATTCCTTATAACAAAAGCGCTTATGATTATGTATTATGTGCCGTAGGAACCGGTACCATGATGGCAGGCTTAATAAATGGCAAAGATGATCATATAAATATACTGGGGATTAGCGCGTTAAAAAATCATCAACTGCTGGAGCATGAAGTGCAGCACCTTCTCATTAATAAAGATCTGCCGGTTTCCATCAATCACGATTATCATTTCGGAGGTTATGCCAAACAAAAACCTGAACTGGTCAGTTTCATGAATGAGCTTTTTGGGGTCACGGGCATCCCCACCGATTTTGTGTACACCGGAAAACTTTTTTATGGTGCACGCGATTTAATACAACAAAATCATTTTCCCCACGGATCGAGGCTCCTATTAATACACTCGGGCGGACTGCAGGGCAATCTTTCTTTACGAAAAGGAACGTTAATTTTCTGATCGGTTATGCGCACTCGCTTATCTTTGTTAGTTAAGTAGTTAATGGCTCTATCATGAAGAAGATTTTATTGTTTTTATTGTCTGGCTTTATCCTAACAGGTATTAATGCGCAGGAGCAATTGCCCGACTTTTCCGTATACAAGGTTGGCGCCAACAGGGTTGTAGTAGCATGGACCCATAATTACCAGGGTATTAAACAAATAAGCATTCAACGCTCAACGGATTCGCTTAACTATTTTAAAACAATTGGAACATTACCCGATCCCAGCCTGCAGCAAAATGGCTTTGCGGATGCCACAGCACCCAGTGACAATATGTTTTACCGCATTTTTGTGATGTTTGATGGCGGAAAATATATCTCTACCAAATCCAAAAGACCCACTGTAGATTCGTCGGGCTTGGCAGACGCCTATAATAGCGGTAATAAATCCAATACGGAAGTGAACTTAAATTCTAATTTTATTCCCGCGGGCTTTGTTCAATCCAGCTATATCTTCACTTCGCCCGACCGATATGTACGCGTGGAGCTGCCACTGGATAAAAGGAAATACGATATAAAATTCTTTAGCGAAGCAGGGCAACCATTATTTGAGCTCACCAACGTTAAGGAAAGGAGATTCAAGCTGGATCGTTCGTATTTTGCTTCTGCGGGTTATATCAACTTCGAACTATATGCCGACGGCAAACTGCTGGAGAAGCATAAGGTTTTTCTGCCCAAAGATTTCTAAATCTGCCCGGCACAATCCGCCTACATTCTTACCCTGGGATCAAATACTCCGTACAGCAGGTCGGCTATAATATTCATTAATACGAAAAAGGTAGCCGATATCAGTACAGAGCCCATCACAACCGGGTAGTCTAATTTTTCCAAAGCATCTACTGTTACCTTGCCGATACCCTGCCAGCCAAAAATGTATTCAACAAAAAAGGCGCCCGCCAGCAACTCGGCAAACCAGCCGGTAATAGCAGTTATCACAGGGTTTAGGGCATTCTTAAGAGCGTGCCGCCAAACCACTGTCCTTTTGCTTAAACCTTTGGCATAAGCTGTCCTGATATAGTCCTGATCCAGTACATCCAGCATAGCGCTACGTGCCAGCTGCGTAATAATGGCCAGGGGGCGAATGCCCAGTGTAATGGCCGGAAGTAAGAGGTTTTTAAAACTGAGCACCCGTTCGCCGGTCACCTCATCAATATCGAACCAGTTCCCGCTAATCTGCAGCCCGGTATATTGGGTAAGCACAAAGCCAAAAAGGTAAGCAATAACAATCCCCATAAAAAAGGAAGGTGCTGAAATACCTACTATACTCGAAAATATGGCGCCGGTGTCGAGCCAGGTATTTTGCTTTACGGCAGCTATCACGCCCAGCGGAATGCCTACCACTACAGCAATGGCCATTGCCGCAATTGTAAGCATAATCGTTCCTGGCAAAGCCTGCATCAATATAGCACCTACCTCCCTCTTACTCTGGTACGATCTTCTCAGGTATGGAATTTTAATGGCCAATTTATGCTTGCCTCCTAAAAAAATACCTTTCAGCTGTTTGGCATCGATATCTTCCCTGGTGTGAATGGCTATCGGAGATACATCATTTACATACAGTAAAAACTGCTTCCATTTCGGCTGATCGAGATACAATTCCTTCCGGATATTCTCCTGTGTTTTTGCATCCCCGGTTTGCCCCATTACCAATCGCGCAGGATCGCCAAAGCCCTGGAATAAAAAAAATACCAGCACCACCACACCGGCTAATACCAGTATACTGTAAAGGATTTTTTTAATAAGGTATTGTATCATGGATAATGTATGATTTATTGTACGATATACAGTGTATGATAATACTTCCATCTTTAAACCGAATATCAAACACCCGATATCGCACTTTTCAGGCTTCTTTTACCAGAACTACTTTCTTTTAATCTTCCCGTTTTCTTTCAATAGCACCTTTCCCTGTTTTAACACTTCCAATACAGCATCCGGGTCATCTTCAGCGCCTATTTTGTTTATTGAAATCATGTATTCAAAACCGGTGTTTTTGAATGTAATGATATGGTTTCCTCCACTTCCCTGAAATTCCATTATGCCATTCTCAATAACCAGGTCAGGTTTTTTCAGTTTGCTGTTAATTTTCCATGAAGCATACCGGTAGTTGTCTTCGTTTTTCCGATCAATCCTGATTTTATAATTTTTTGTAACTATTAAATATACCGGTTCCTTAAAATCCCGGAGGTATTCAGGCAGTTCTTTTTTGTCGGTCCGGATAGCATCAACCAGCAATGATTTTTCTTTAGGCGACTGGTAATTAACCGCTTTAATTCTACCTTCATCATTCAACCAAACGCTGCCCTTGTCAAACATCACTCCTCTCCAACCCACTTCTGACCAGTCTGCTATCTTTGAGCCGGCAATCTTCCTTACAAATTCGTCATCGAATATTTCGTCGAAGCGTTTAGTAAAATCATTTCTGTCTTTCACATCCTTCAGGGGATATGCTCTATTTAACGGGTATTGAATAAAGCCCGCGATTTTCGCTTTATCCCTCGTACCAAATACATCGATGATTTTTTTAACTTTACTAATCTGCCCATTGTTCAGTCTGATACTTTGCCCCGCGGCGGTTATACCCGTTACAGCAAAAATGAGTAATAAAACTACTGCCGACTTCATAATTGAGCTATACGCTGTACACAATATATTACCTACGCAATCTGCCTATTCTTTTTCGCACTTCTATATCTTCCATCTCTATTAAAGGTTTACTTTATTAAAATTTTTATAACTCCATTTACCTTCAATCGTTCCTTTACTGAGTACATAAACAGTAGGATTGGTACGCGCTGCCGTGCGGATCATAGTATTATCTCCACTTAAAATTTCCACCGGGCCAAAAGAGGTTCTACTGATAGCCGGCTTTAAGCGGGCAGCCGCACTACTTACTATATAAACAGGTATGTTCTTTTCCCTTGCGTTGGCTACAATAGCAGCAAAACCTTTCTGCCATTTTTCCAAAGGAGTTGCGGCCCCTTCTACAAATAGCAATACCACCCTATTACCAGTAAGCACATCTTGCGTTACATCTGTTCCATCTGGTGCTGTAAGACCGAAAGCTTTAATAGGCGGCTCATTATTAACCCCGGGCCTGATCACTTTATCATAACGGTCAACAAACTTGTAAGTGCTGTCATCAAAATCGTCGGGAAATGTTTCAGCTGTAAACTCCACTTTCCGGCCTGCCTTTTCATAGACGAATGTAATAATAGTGCTGTCCGGTATAGCGTTGGCCGGCATTTGCATCTGCTGCGGTATATTGTTGCCTTTCTTAAACGGCAGGCAATCTGCCACCGGCAAATACTTTAAAGTATACCATTGCGCTGCAAAGCTGAACAGCGTTGCCATCAATAATAATACAGTAGTGGTTCCCCTGGCAAATACCGGTTTAATATACCTGGTATTAAAAAAGATCAGCAGTATCAACACCAGCAAAATAATATCCTTGATAAACGACATTTGTGCGGTGATGGGAATACAATCGCCGAAGCATCCGCAGTTTTTGAACTTTCCCGACAGGTAGGCATAGCCGGTTAAAAAGGTAAAGAAAACGATCAGCAGCAATAATAACCAACTGACGGTTTTACTACGCCATCCCAGGAGCAGGGCGGCGCCTGCCATGATCTCAAACGCGATCATAATAACCGAAAGAGCCAGCGAAATACCATCGAGGAAACCCGTTCCCCAAACCAGGAAAAACTCCTGCATTTTATAACTAAGTCCGATAGGGTCATTGGCTTTAACCAATCCGGAAAAAATAAAAAGTACACCTACAATGACACGGGCGATATTTACGAGTATCTTCATGGAATTTATTTATTCCCGGCCTCACTATCGAGTATCAGCGCAAAAACCGAGTAGTTAATAATATCGTGATAGTTGGCATCAATGCCTTCGCTTATTAAAGTTTTACCGTCGTTATTAATGATTTGCCTGATACGGAACAGCTTCATCAGAATCAGGTCGGTAAGCCCCTCCTGGCTCATGCTGCGCCAGGCTTCGCCGTAATCATGGTTTTTGCTTTGCATCAGTTCTTTTGTAGCGGCTATGTGCTTTTTATAGGCATCCACCACCTGTTCTTCGGGCAAATCCCAGGGTGCATCCGGGGGCAGCTCCAGCTGTATTAATCCTATTACGGCGTAATTGATCATTCCCAAAAATTCACCCGCTATATCATCGGCAATCATTTGCTGTTTTTTTTCCTGTATGGTTCTGATGCGTTGCGCTTTAATGTAAATCTGGTCAACTATAGAAATAGTACGTAACACGCGCCATGCCGTGCCGTAATCTTTATTCTTTTTGAAGAAAACGTTTTGACAGGATGCGATCACTGCATCGTATTGTTCGTTTGTTTTTGTCATGTGATGTATTTGATGGAGTGGGCGCCTGGTAAGCAAGTTAAAAGCCTGCCGGTTGTAAAGCGTTAACAGTTAACTTTCCAACCAATAAACTTGTCAACTTTTCAACCAATCCCTACCTTAGCTTCTAAAGAAGCAATTCCGACAAAAATAGCAAAACAAATATTGATGTTCACACTTAATTGTAAAGGCAGGTTACTCACTATCAATCAACCCATTGTTATGGGTATACTGAACATCAACGAAGATTCCTTTTACAGTGGTAACCGCTATACAGCTAATGATGAGCTATTGCTCCGGGCACAGCAAATGATCGACGATGGCGCCGCAATACTGGATATTGGCGGACAAAGCACCCGGCCGGGCAGTGAAATGATTTCTGCTGAGAAAGAATTGGCCCGAGTGATACCGGCGATCGAATCCATACATAAAATTTTCCCTGAAACTATCATTTCAGTTGATACTTTTTATGCAAAAGTGGCAAAGGAGGCGGTACAGGCCGGGGCTTCTATTGTAAACGACATCAGCGCCGGCGCTCTTGACGAAGCGCTGATCGAAACTGTAGCCGCGCTCGATGTGCCTTATATTTTAATGCATATGCAAGGCACCCCTCAAACCATGCAAAACCATCCTCATTATGAAGATGTGTGCAGGGAAGTGCTGGATTTTTTAATTCAGAAGGTTGCTTTTCTGAAAGATAAAGGTATCAAAGATATTATCGTTGACCCGGGCTTCGGCTTTGGAAAAACTGCCACTCATAACTTTACATTGCTGAAAAACCTTGAATTTTTTAAAATGCTGGGCCTGCCGCTCTTATTGGGTGTGAGCCGCAAGGGATTTATTTATCGTACCCTGGATACCGATGCGGAGCAGGCGCTCAACGGAACCACGGTTTTAAATACACTGGGACTGATCAATGGCGCTGACATTTTAAGAGTGCACGACGTAAAGCAGGCTATGGAAGCCATAAAACTGGTTACCGCTTATTCGAATATTTAACCTATTGTCTATGTTTAAATAACCATCGAGGTATGGCATCACTTAGCAGAAAGGGAACTGTTATATTTTGATGATCCAAATAAGAATAAGTAGTAAATACCATTTTCCTGTTGCCTTTCAACTTTTGAAAAAGAGCAATACTCCCAGCATAAGGATTATCAATATCCTTTTTTCCATGTATCAACCAAATAGGCTTTGTCATTATGGCACGGGTATTAGAAAAATCGGGGACTCCTGCCATAGAAACCATCGCTGCGAAATGATCTGGTTCCAGGTTTAGTAAATTTTGAGCTGTAGATGCACCCATTGAGTACCCTATAATATATATGCGGCTTCTATCTATATCCTGGAATTCTTTTTCTACTTCCTTAATTAAGTTTAAGAGCACTGTTATATCTTTAGACGGTTTTGAAACTTTTTCACCGGCTTCATCGACATAGTTCGAAGAACGTTCTTTAAATTGAGGAGCCAGTACGAAAGCTTCATACTTCGCATAAATTTCTTCCCGTATCCAGATCCGGGTAAGTGGCTCCAATTGCCGCTCATTATCATCACCCAATCGGCTCGAATTGTGTAACGCAATAACCAATGGATATTTTTTACCATTTGTTCTGTTCTTTGGCAAAAGCAATCGGTAAGGTAATAGAGCCCTATTTGTAGCAAAATATCTTTTCTCAAACTTATCTGCTGGCAAATTATTAAGTAACAGTCTTCTTTTAACAATTGTCTGACTATCTAATTTTAAATGATCGACCAACTGATTCTGACCATAACATGTTGCAGCAAGGTAACAACAACAAAAAAACAATACTACTTTTTTATAGTGCATATATCAATATATAAAACATACATACAGTTCCGATTTACTAAGCTGAAGTACTCGAAAAACCGTTTACTGTTTTAATACCTCGGGCATGAATTTTTTGCTTTGCTCTATAGCATCCATCAACTGCTCGGTTATGTCCTGGGCCGAAGCCTCGTAATCGATCTGGAGCGGTTCTTTAAAAGTCACCGTAAGCAAGGTACCCCTTTTGCGAAGCGTTACACCGGTTTTATTAAATGCTTTGGAAAAACCATTGATCACAACCGGTATTACAATGGGCTTATGATGTTTTATAATAAGCGCAGTCCCTTTTCGCGCCGGCGCATAAGGCGTTGTCGTTCCCTGGGGAAAGGTAATGATCCAGTTATTTTTTAAAGACCTTTCAATTTTACGGGTATCGCTGGGGTCCAGGCCGGCACGTTGTTCTTTACTGTTTTCGTTCCAGGTACGGCGTACGGTGAGGCCGCCTGCCAGTAAAAACAACCGGCTCATCCAGCTGCTTTTCATTGTTTGTTCGGCTGCTACATAGTTTACTCTTGTAAAGGGATTCAGCATGTAAAAAGGCAGCCCGAGCCGATCCTTCTTCCCCCATTTAATAGCTGAAAAGATATGGAACATCGTAATCACATCGAGGAAATAGGTTTGATGATTACACACAAACAGTACATTCGTCTTGGGCAGTGCTTTTACTTTATCGGTACCCCGGATGCGTAATTTATTAATAATGGCGATACCGGGGTAGGTGCATAGCCCCACTACCAAATGTACCAGCTTCCTCACCAGGCTTGTACTTTTCAATCTATCTGTAAACTTTCCCATTAGCGCAGGCAAAATAATGGTTTAAAGTAATTAATTATAATTTAACAGCAATTATTTTCTGTTCACCCCGTGATAATAAAAAATACGGTTATTATCATATTGCTTTCATAATTTGTGTTTATGAATGATTTGGAGATACTTAATAACCGGCCGTCCAGAAAAAAGATTCTCTATCCGGTCAACAATGAACTGGCCAGCTACCTGGTGCGCCAGGGAAGAGAGGTAAGCCTGCCGGTATCGCATACCGACCTTTTAAATTTCACCTGGTCGGTACCCATCAAAGACGAGCAGGGCAACAGCACCTACTGGGAGAAAGCCATTTATGATAAAAGAGATTGGGATTATTTAAGAGAGGGGCTGGTTAAAATTTATGCGATCCTTAAAACCGAGGGGGACATGAGTTTTGCTGACCAACTGGATGTAGCCCGGATAGACTATTGTTCCTTTGGCAACTCGCTTCCTTTCCGGATCAGGATCGTTAATAAGTTCAACTCCAATTTTGATCACTATTACATCAAAATAACCGATGCTTCACGTATCTATGGCCTGGAGCTGGAGCATTTCCTCTCTCCTAACCGGCTTACTTTTTATACAGACAGGGGCACGCTGGTAGAAGAACACATCCCGGGGTTGCCGGGAGATGTTTTCCTGGAACAGTATCTGAATAAAGAAGAAACCAATAAAACAAGACTGGCCAAGGAGTTTGTAAAATTCAATGAGCGTTGCTTTGTACGTTTACTGGGCGATATGCGGGCTTATAATTTTGTGGTAGTGGCTACTCCTGATATTGAAAGCTACCAGTACCGCATCAGAGCCATCGATTTCGACCAGCAATCCTATGAAGGGCGGAAAAACCTTTACATGCCCCAGTTTTTCAAGGAGAACAATGCCTTTGTAACAACGGTGCTGGATCAGCTGAATACCGAGTCGATAGAACAGTATAAAGCAGAAGAGCGTTCAGCCATGGCCTACCGTGTGGCCGTAACCCGCTTCCGGTTGATGGAGCTGTTAAACATCATGTCGCGCGACACCGTCTCCCCTCCCGAAAAACAGCAATTGCTGATCGACCAGTTAAATGAACATTTTAAAACGCCGGCTTTCAGCAGGTGCAAGTCGATGGGACAAATACTAAAGCTGCATTTAAAGTACATGCTGCGCGGCAACCTGAAGCTGATACAGGAAAAAACGAGGAGCCTGGTAAAGCGTATTAATTAAACTAAAAGGTTACCTGAGTAAAAGATGAATACGCTATTATGGTCTATGCGTGACTCAAATGGGTAACGAAGGGAATCCGAAGGCCGGAATCGTGCGAATATCGACCACTGACTATGATAACAAAAGACAATAGCAAAGGATGGGGATTGATAGACAAGAACTACCAACCAGAAGATAAAGAGAGCAGCTTATATATTAAGGTGTTGCGACCTTATTAGCCAGCCATTGCAAAACTCTAATCCATTATAGAAGAAAAAAGCCGGGCCACTTAAAAGCCGGAAGAATCAAAATGCTTAACAATTTAGCAGTTTATGTATCTTTATAAGTAATAGCCTGTGTTAATTGTTTAACCTATTTATATAAATGCTTATGAGATATATTTCATTATTGTTTCTTATTATTTTGGCTTCCTGTCAAAGAGATCAGGATATTATCCCCGAAAAAGAACCGCCACCAGCAGCTCCGAATCATGGGAAGTTATCTGTTGTGGTTTACGATGCCACGGAATGGACCCCGGCTCAGCCTAAAGGCATTCCAGCAACAGCAATTACGGTGTACCTGTTTCAATCACAGGCGGATTTTGCGGCTACCTGGCAACATCCGGATAACCCAAAATATGCTTTTAAAGCTGTTACCGGTAGTAATGGAACTGCCATTTTTGATAGCGTGCCACCCGGGAAATATCATATATCTACCCAGGATATGGTGGACGGTTCCAATACCTTCTATTTTCAGTCTGAATTCAGGAAAGAGTTGAGAAGCGATGGATTGTTATGGGGCTTAACCTCGGATACACTGATCCAGGCAACCACCGCTATATCATCCGCCCAACCTTATGCTTTTGCAGGAGCCTTTTTGTGGAAGGATTTGAATGGCGATGGCGTTATTAATAACATGGATTTCCAGCCGCTGCCTCAGCGAAGTATTACCATTGAAAAACAGGCAAATAATAGCATTCAATTAATTATGGGTGTAGATGGAGAGCCTTACTACCAACAATTATCAGCTGTTTTAAACGGAGCTTATAAAACCCTGTCCAACTTTGAAGAAAAACAGGTAATGGCTGACGGCTATATGAGTCATAATGCGCTTCCTCCGATTGGCGAATGGGTCGCGTTTAGCAATTTCTCATTCAATTCTAACACTCCAATTATAAATAACCTATGGTCGCTGCCTTGGCAGACTATACGGGCTTGTAACCAGATAATTAATGAAAGTCGCGGCAATCTACCATTGAATATTAGTTACTATACTCAGCAAGCCCGGCTATTAAGGGCTTTGGCCTACCTGGAACTCACCAACCGTTTCGGTGATGTGCCTCTAATGACAGAAAATGATCTGAATGTCTTTTACCCTAGTCAGTCCCCAGTTGCCGAGGTGATCGATTATGTCCGGCAGGATCTTTCGCGGTTGATCGATGCGCTACCCGACACAGCTTCGAGCAATATTTATCTCAACAAATGGTCTGGTTTGACCATTCTTGCCAAACTGCATCTTTCAAGAAAAGATTACGCTTCGGCCCTACAATGTATTAATGCTATTATAAATCGTCAAAAATACCTGCTATCCGGGTCTTTAAATGAAGTATATCAAAATACTACTAATAAGGAAATCTTATGGAGAGGTATACCTGATCCATCCCCCGCCTTTACTTCTTATTTCCTGAACAGGCCCGTCTTTCCATCTATAAGATACGCTGAGGTATTACTCTTAAGTGCTGAAGCTAATATCGGGGCAGGTAATTTTAACGAGGCCCAAAATATGTTAAATCAGTTACAAAGCAGGAGCAAGAGAGCCGCGTTAACCTTAACTACCAGCAATGCTCTAGATCAGTTAAACATGGTAATTAAGCAAGAAGCACCTTTGGAGGGTTTTCATTTTGCTACGCTGGTAAGATTACAACTGGCAGAGAAGGAACTGAAAACTTATGGTTATAAATTTCATAATCAACTTTTGCCTATACCCTTAACTGAATTAATTATCAACCCTAATATAAGGCAGAACCCCGGCTACTAGCACCTAGAATTTATCCCCCTTCGTGTATGTATCACATATTATTATTATCTTAGCGAGCCTGCTTTAAGGTATATATTATTAATAAAAACAATAAGAACAAAATGGCCAAGTACACAGCCGGAGTATTACACGGCAAGGAGCTTGAAGCTCTTTACAACGATGCTAAAGACAATAATTTTGCCCTGCCCGCAGTAAACGTGGTAGGAACGGATAGCGTAAATGCGGTACTGGAAACGGCAGCAAAAGTAAACTCGCCGGTAATGATCCAGTTTAGTAATGGTGGCGCACAATTTTTTGCAGGAAAAGGCATGCCCAATAAAAATCTTGAAGCCAATATTTATGGTGCTGTAAGTGGCGCGCTTCATGTACACACTGTAGCTAAATATTACGGCGTACCGGTGGTTTTACATACTGACCATGCTGCAAAAAAATGGCTGCCCTGGATCAGCGCCCTGATCGACGAAGGAGAAAAATTTTATAAAGAAAAAGGACAACCTTTATTCAGCTCCCACATGCTGGACCTGAGCGAAGAGCCTATCGAAGAAAATATCGCTACGTCGCTGGAATTCTTCAAACGTATGGCCCCATTGGGTATGAGCATCGAAATCGAATTAGGTGTTACCGGCGGTGAAGAAGATGGTGTTGACAATACGGATGTTGACAACTCTAAATTATACACACAACCGGAAGAAGTGGCTTATGCTTACGAGCAACTGAGCACTGTAAGCAATATGTTTACCGTAGCTGCCGCTTTTGGAAACGTACATTGGGTTTACAAACCAGGTAATGTGCAGCTGACGCCGGTAATTTTGGATAACAGCCAAAAATACATCGCAGAAAAGTTTAAAACCAGCAGCAACAAACCGGTTTACTTTGTATTCCATGGTGGTAGCGGCTCTGAGCAAAGCCAGATTCGCGAAGCCATCAGCTACGGTGCCATCAAAATGAACCTGGATACCGATATGCAGTGGGCATTTGCTGAAGGTGTTTTCGATTATTACAAAAAGAACGAAGCATACCTGCAAGGCCAGTTAGGCAACCCGGAAGGAGAAGATAAGCCTAACAAAAAGTACTACGATCCGCGCGTATGGTTGCGCAAAGGCGAAGAAACTTTTGTGAAACGTCTTGAAGTAGCTTTTGAAGATCTGAACTGTATCGGCAAAAACGCATAAGCAATAAAAAACCCCGCAGTGCGGGGTTTTTTATTAATCATTTGATTGAATTCTTTTCTTATAAAGAATTGTTGTTATCTTTTTTACCTTCTAATATCTGAACTTCTACAGGAACCAATCCATTACCGGCGTGGGCAATTTTTTGAAATGCAGATTTACTTAAATCCACGCGGCCTTTAATATGAGGGGCCATCCTGTCGTTTACTACAACCTGTACACTTTGTCCTGTTTTTTTATTGGTAACCAATAAACGTGTACCCAGTTTGTAAATATTAGAAGCAGCTGTTAAAAGATAGTCTCTGTAAATATCACCTGTTGCGGTTTTACGGCCGTTGAACTTACTGTGATAATACGATGCTTTTTGCGAAGTACTTTGAGCGAAGCTTTTGGCATAACTGAAAATAAAAGCAAAAAACAGAACTAACCATTTCTTCATGTGAGATATTTTAGTTAAACAATAAACGCTGAAAAACAAATTTTATTTTACTGCGCCTTTTATAACGTTATTTTACTAACATGCAAAATACGGCTGCAAAGGTAGGCCGAAACCCCGTCAAAGCCAGTGAATACAGGTGACAATCTGGCTTAAAATTATCCTAAATTATTGAAAATCAATATGACGATCTTACAAAGACCGGTTTTAAAAAAATTTCGCCCTCACTCCTCAAAAAACCGGCGGCATTAAAATAAGTTTCCTTATCAGTACAATTTGCCCTAAATGGTAATAGCTATGCTCTAAAACACCTTGTATATTCCGAAGATAAGTGTCATATTTTTCATCTACGAATACCTGGTCAAACAGCTGGTCGTTCATTTCGGCTACAGCATTTGCAAATTTTTCCGCGTTATTTAAAAGTGAGTGAACCAGGCTTTCCCAATCGGCATCTGTTTCTATGGCTGGAAGATCAAAGCTATATTTATCACTGATCTCCAGCTTTCCGCCATTAAAAACATTAAGAATTCCTTCCAGGTAGTAGTTAATGTGAAACGTCAGGGCTGCAATGGTGTTTAAATCACCCACTTGTTTAATGGCCTGTTCCCGGTTTACAGATAGCAACTGATCTTTATAGTTGGTATTGGCAATCCAGCGACCGTTTAAATACACTTCCCTGAGGCGGTTAGCCAGGAAATCATTTCTTTCCATATTTTATATATTTCCAGTAAAGTTCGTAAAGAAAAAAGACGTGGAATACACGTCTGTCATTTATGAAGTTCGACCTTCGACTATTACAATACCCTACTTACGACTCCCTATTTCCCATTCCCCGCTCACTGTTACGAAACCACCACTCCTTCCAGGTCATAATCATAAGCCTTCTCGATCCTCACATTATAAAACTCGCCAATCTTAAGCCTTTGGTTGCTGGTGATGATCACTTCATTGTCTACTTCAACGCTGTCAAATTCGGTACGGCCGATATAGCGACCGGCTTCTTTTTTATCAATGATCGTTTTAAAAACCCTACCTATTTTTTCCTGGTTCAGTTCGTAGGAAATTTCCTGCTGGTGCTCCATCACTTCCTGGGCCCTGCGTTCCTTTTCTTCCTGAGGCACATTATCTTCAAACTGGTAAGCACCTGTGTTTTCTTCATGCGAATAAGTAAACACCCCTACGCGATCGAAACGGTGTTTGTCCAGGAAGGATTTTAATTCGTTAATATCTTCCTGTGTTTCGCCCGGAAAACCAGTTATTAATGTTGTACGCAAGCAGATACCAGGCACTTTTTCGCGGATGGTAGCGATGAGCTCGTCCATCTCCGCTTGCTTGATCTGCCTTTTCATAGCGTCCAGCATGCGGTCTGAAGCATGTTGTAAAGGAATATCCAGGTAATTACAAATATTATCACGTTCGCGCATTACATCCAGTATCTCCAAAGGAAATTTGGTAGGATATGCGTAATGCAGCCTGATCCACTCCAGCCCTTTCACATCTGCCAGGCGGTGCAGGAGCTCAGACAACATCCGTTTTTTATAAATATCCAGGCCGTAATAAGTCAGCTCCTGGGCAATCAGCATCACTTCTTTTACACCCATACGCACCAGCTTTTCAGCTTCCGTAACCAATTCCTCAATCGGCTTGCTTACGTGTTTACCACGCATCAACGGAATAGCGCAGAAGGTACAGGTACGGTTGCAGCCTTCAGAAATTTTCAGATAGGCATAATGCTTGGGAGTAGCCAGCAAACGCTCTCCTACTAATTCTGTTTTATAATCTGCTTCAAATTGCTTCAGAATGGAAGGCAGCTCCATAGTACCAAAAAAGGCATCTACCTCGGGTATTTCCTCTTCCAGATTATTTTTGTATCGCTCGCTCAGGCAACCCGTTACATAGACTTTATCCAGCCGTCCCCGCTTTTTCAACTCCACCTGCTCCAAAATGGTATTGATGCTTTCCTCCTTAGCCTTGTCAATAAACCCGCAGGTATTAACTACCACTATATTATGATCCCTTTTTGTATTCTCGTGCACCACATCAATATCATTGGCCAGTAGCTGGCCGCTCAGCACCTCGCTATCTACCATGTTTTTGCTACAACCCAGCGTAATGATGTTAACCTTATCCTTTTTGAGTGTTCTTACTTTCAATATCTGTTTTTTAAGGACTGCAAAGGTACAGCATTTATCAGACTCGCCGCCTAATAGCCTGGCTGGCCCGGATCAATATTGCACCTCACTCATTACCAGGAACATTCCATCTTTTTATTCTATCAACAGTTCATCGGCAAATATCCATCCCGGGGCTCCGGCTCCGGGATGATCCGGGGGACAATCATTATTTTTTGCAGTTACCCGGATATACCGCGCCGACATATTATTCAGCGGCGCCTTAAAATCATGCTGCAGGTAGTTTTCGTGTATATCAAAAGGCCTTTTTACCGTTTTAATTTCCGTAAAATGTTCACCATCGGAGGATATTTCAAATTTTACCCATTGAGGAAGGAAAATCCAGCTTCTGTATGATTGCAGGCATCCCAGAGAAACCTGGCGCAGGATAGCTGGTGCCCCCAGGTCAACCGTTGCAATAAGATCTTCACCACTGAAGCCATGCCAATACTTTCCCACTGCCGCAGTACCCCTAATGCCATCCAGCAATGAATGGGGGCCATTGGCCGGGTACGATTTCGAAGGTGGATGAACATAAGTGATTGTTTTACCTACGCCCTTATGCATTACAAAAGACTGTTTGGAAGCCTGCACATTTCTAACCTGTTGGTCGGTTACTGTAGATGCCTTTAACACCATTGATGTATCGATTAGCAAAGGCTGGGTGTAAACAGCAGATCCAACAACGGGCTCGTTGCCATCTGTGGTGTAAACAATAGTGCTTCCGGGTATTTCGTTATTTAGTTCAACAAACAGTTGACCATCTTTTATTACGGGAGTGACGGTAACAGTAAAATTGCCGGCATTATAGCGCAGGCCATATTGTTCATACCGTTTATAATGATATTTGATCCTGCTCATAAATGACGATAAACTACGGCTTTCTTTAGGAGTCCATACTGCTTCTGCTAAAGCCGGCATGCGGGGCAATATCATATATTCAATTCCCTCCGGCTTTGTAATAAATTCGGTCCAGAGGTTAGCCTGAGCACCCAAAACAAATTTGCTTTCTGCTGCTGTCAACTCCCTAGAAACAGGTTCATAATGATACACGTTCTTCAAACTGTTCATTCCGCCAAAAGCCAATGGTTCTCCTTCTGGTCCTGCCTGGTAATGGTCGAAATACAAAGGATAATCAGGAGTCATAATAACATCATGTTTCATTTTTGCAGCTTTTATGCCACCTGCTTCTCCCCGCCAGCTCATTACTGTTGCATCTTCCGCCAGGCCACCTTCCAGTATTTCGTCCCAACCGATCATCTTCTTGTGGCGGCTGCTTATAAATTTCCCGATACGCTTAATAAAATAGCTTTGCAGTTCCTCTTCGTTTTTCAAACCTTCTTTTTTGATCCTTGCCTGGCAACGGGCACATTTTTTCCACGGTGTTTTGTCCACCTCATCGCCGCCAATATGGATATAGGGCGAGGGGAACAGGTTGGTTACTTCCGTAAGTACATCTTCCAGGAAATGAAAAACCGAATCGTTACCTGCACAATAATTAGATGAAATGCCGTTGTAATTGCCACCGGTGAGCGATAACTGAGGCTGTTGCAAACAACTTAACCAGGAATAAGAGGCAATAGCCGAAGCCACATGGCCCGGCATTTCAATTTCAGGAACTACCATTACGTTTCTTTCTGCGGCATAGCGGATGATATCCTTTACCTGATCCTGGGTATAATAGCCGCCATAAGTAGCCGGCTCTCCCGGCTTTGCCTGTGGCCGGACACCCCATACCAGGTTATTTTGATCTACCCGCCAGGCGCCTGTTTTCGTAAGATTAGGGTATTTTTTTATTTCGATACGCCAGCCCTGGTCATCTACCAGGTGCCAGTGAAACCGGTTCATTTTATAGGACGCGATCAGATCGATATATTCTTTAATAAACTCAGGTCCGAAAAAATGGCGACTCACATCCAGGTGCATCCCCCTCCACCGGAATCGCGGATAATCTGTTATTTTCATACAAGGCACCTGTAAAGAAGCATTGGTACGAACAGCAGGCAAGGTTTGCAACAGCGTTTGTATACCATATATAATTCCGGCCCTTGTATTCGCCTTTATCAAAATAAATGCAGGATCAATATGCAGTAAATATCCCTCCTCACCTATTGTTTCCACAGGAGCTATGACCAGTTCGATTTTTTTACCGCCGGCTATTTTTTCCTTCAAGTCGATTCCCGACACCCTTTTTATATGAGACTTCAGGAAACCGGCAGCAGACACCAGCTCTTTATTAGCCGAATTATACCGCAGCACGGCCGACGGATCAATTGTAAAAGTTCCCGCTCCCCTCTCAACAGAAACCGGCCTGGGAATCAGGTTTAGCTCTTCCTGGCCCAACAAATGCGTGGCAGCCAAAAGACAAAAAATCAGTAAGCTTTTCTTCATACCATTTTGTTAGATGATAAATATACAAGGAAGTTATTGAGTTAACGGGCACCACTATTTTATTTTAAAAAGTAGAACCCGATTGTATATTTACATATAAAGTTTTGAAATGTTACATATCCGGCCTTTATATAAATTCATATAATAACCACGAAGTGCTCGATGTTGGAATGTTTCAATTCGGGAAAGGCTGAGAGCCGGTATAGAAAAACTGGAATAGTTAAAAAGAAATATTGGCCGATACAAAAAGAATTATAACTTTACAGTCATCAGATGATATGATGATTTAATAAAAATGGAACCTATTCAACGTAAATCCCTGGCGCAGGAAGTGGCAGACGCTATTAAAGAGAAGATCCAGACCGGGGTTTTCCCTCTTAACGCGAAACTTCCAACCGAGCCTGAGCTGATGAAAAGCTTTTCGGTGGGGAGATCTACTATACGGGAGGCTACCCGATATCTGGCACAGTCGGGATATGTGCAGGTAAAACAAGGCATCGGGAGCTTTGTGATCAGCACTTCGGGCAACCAGGGACTGGATGATAAAATAGGAAAAGCAGGATTCGCGGCCATTTTCGAAGTAAGGCAACTCATCGAAATGCAGATTATCGAAAAAGCAGTGCATAACCGAACGCAGCGTCACTTAACGGCTATGCGTAAAAATTTAAAGGAGCGCGCTACCTTTGCAGCGGCCGGAAACCTGGAAGCATGCATAAAAGCAGATATTGCTTTTCATACAACAGTTGCAGAAAGCTGTGGCAATTCGATATTAACCGAGCTCTACAAAACCTTATCTTTTCATGTTTCCAAATCTTTTACAGAATCCTATATTGATACAAAACCATTTATTCATTCGCAAAAAGAGCATGAAGCGCTCTTAAAATTTATAGAAAGCGGTAATAAAACCAAGGCGCTCGAGTCCGCCAAAAAAATAATCGGGCACTTATAATTTTTTTTAATTTAAATCATCAGATGACCTGATGTCTAAATCATGAAAGCAACAACTTCAACTACAGCAACATTAGACGCAAGTAAAACGGTTTACCCTATTCTTTTTGCAATAAGCTTATCACATTTGTTGAACGACCTGATTCAATCGGTGATACCGGCAGTTTACCCGCTGCTGAAAACCAATTACGCTTTAAACTTTACGCAAATTGGCATCATTACTCTAGTTTTTCAGCTTACAGCGTCTATACTACAACCTTTTGTAGGTTCTTATACCGATAAAAGGCCCAATCCTAGATCATTGGTAATAGGTATGACGTTTTCGTTAATAGGATTAATATTTATAGCATTTGCCAGCAACTTTTACTATATACTCGCATCGGTTTGCCTTATCGGCATGGGCTCTTCAGTATTTCACCCCGAAGCTTCGAGGGTAGCACACCTTGCTTCAGGTGGCAAAAAAGGACTGGCTCAATCGATCTTCCAGGTAGGTGGCAACGCAGGAAGCGCAGCAGGTCCGTTGCTTGCCGCATTGATTGTTATTCCGTTCGGACAAAAATATATCAGCTGGTTTGGCCTCCTGGCATTGCTGGCAATTGCTGTATTAAGCTTTGTGGGCAAGTGGTACCAGCAAAATATACAGCCCAGGTCTGCCAAAAAGCAGGTTTCAAAATCTCCCGGAGCCCACCCGGCTATTTCTAAAAACCGCGTTATTATAGCCATTGTTATTTTATTGGTTCTGATCTTCTCCAAATATTTCTACATGGCTTCTATGACCAGCTATTTCACCTTTTACCTGATCGACCGGTTTGGAGTAAGCGTGCAACATTCACAGATCTATCTTTTTGTATTCCTGGCTTCTGTGGCGGCCGGAACCATCCTGGGCGGGCCGTTGGGAGACCGGTATGGCCGTAAGCTGATCATCTGGGTATCTATACTGGGTGCAGCACCTTTTACATTATTACTACCTCATATGAACCTGCCGGTAACCATTATCCTTTCAGTACTGATAGGTCTGATCATCTCCTCTGCCTTCTCCGCTATCCTGGTTTATGCTACCGAACTGATCCCGGGAAAAGTGGGAATGGTAGCCGGGCTGTTCTTTGGGTTTGCTTTTGGAATGGGAGGTATCGGGTCGGCTGTTTTAGGTTCCCTGGCAGACAAAACCAGTATCGAACACGTATTTGCAATCTGTGCTTACCTGCCACTAATAGGTATCATAACAGGCTTCCTTCCTAATATTGAAGGAAAAAGATCGTAATAAAGTAGCCTGCCATCTGTAACCCAGCTATCAGGCAATAAAGATTTTCTTCTGATTACTCCAATTAAAAGTGGCTGCCCTATGTAAGGAGCAGCCACTTTTAATATTATACAGCTATTTTCTTATTGCTCTTTCAGGCTAAAAAGGCTGTCCACAAATTCATGCTTATCAAATACCAGCAGGTCTTCGGCCTTTTCACCAACACCAATAAATTTCACCGGTATTTTAAACTGGTCTGCAATAGCCAGTACTACTCCGCCTTTGGCTGTGCCATCCAACTTGGTAATAGCCATCGCTGTTACATCAGTGGCTGCCGTAAAATGCCTGGCCTGCTCCAGGGCATTCTGCCCGGTAGAGCCATCCAATACCAGTAACACCTCGTGCGGCGCAGAAGGAATAAATTTCTGGATCACCCGTTTGATCTTATTCAGTTCATCCATTAAATGCGCTTTATTGTGTAAACGGCCGGCCGTATCTATTAATACCACATCGCTCTGCCGGCTTACAGCACTTTGGGCTGTGTCAAAAGCTACCGCAGCCGGGTCGCTCCCCATAGCCTGTTTTACGATAGGCACTCCTACTCTTTCGCTCCAAATGGTCAATTGGTCAACCGCAGCAGCACGGAACGTATCCGCCGCTCCCAGCAATACCGATTTACCGGCTTTCTTAAAATTATGCGCCAGTTTACCGATAGTAGTGGTTTTGCCCACACCGTTTACCCCTACTACCAGTACAATATAAGGCTTAGCCGGCATCGGGCTGTCGAATGTATAATTTTCTGAGCCGGGCGCATCTACCAGGATATTTTCGATTTCTTCCTGCAGCATTTTGTTGAGTTCGGAAGTGCTCAGGTATTTATCCCGCGCTACCCTTTCTTCAATCTTTTTGATGATGCGTACCGTGGTTTCTACTCCCACATCAGCACCTACCAATGCCTCTTCAAGATTATCCAGCACTTCTTCATCTACCGTACTTTTTCCAGCTATGGCCTTACTAATCTTGCTGAAAAAGCCCTCCTTGGTTTTCTGCAAACCCTGATCCAGCGACTCTTTCTCTTTTTTCCCAAACAGCTTTTTTAAGAAACTCATATTAAAAATTCGAGGTTATAGTTTTCCTTTAAAAAATTCAACGTTCAAATTAAAAAAATTGATGGTTGAATGGCAACATCTTACCCAAAACAACAAAAGCCATCCGCAGTTACGAATAGCCTTGCTAAAATTATTATTATAGCCAAAATTACTTTTGAGCTAAAAAGTCTTTCACTTTTTCTTTGTGAACAATCTGCTCTTTAAAAGTATAAGCACCTGTTTTAGGGCTGCGCACAGCACGAATCACTTTCGTCCAGTTCTTACTTTCTGCTGCTGCCTTGGCGTCTTTTACCTTCGCGTTTTTAGAAGCTGCTTTTGCCATTTTGTGTTAAGTTGAAAAGTTAATATGTTGAAAGTTGAAAGTTGTGATCCTTGTTAACGGGTCAACCTGTCAACTGATTACTTAATTTCTTTATGAACAGTCACTTTCTTTAAAATTGGGTTGAATTTCTTCAATTCCAGTCTTTCAGGATTGTTCTTTTTATTTTTTACGGTAATATAACGGCTTGTACCAGGCTGACCGCTGGTTTTGTGCTCGGTGCACTCCAATATTACCTGAACTCTGTTGCCTTTCGCTTTCTTTGCCATGGTATGTTGCTTTTAAAAAATTAGATTTTCTCGCCTTTCGCGCGCAATTGTTTCACTACAGAGTAGAGGCCGTTTTTGTTGATGGTGCGGATAGCATCAGTAGATAATTTCAACGTGATCCATTTATCTTCCTCAACCAGGTAAAACTTCTTAGTCTGTAAATTTGGTAAGAATCTACGCTTAGTTTTAATATTAGAGTGAGATACTTTATGACCACTCACCGGCGTCTTACCCGTAACCTGACATACTCTTGCCATAATAAAAAATTTTTGGATTGCAAAGGTAAGGGAATTTCGGGGTAACTAAATCTATTTTTACAGATTTTTTTTAACCATTCTTCCGGCAATGTTTTACAAATATAGTGCAGGCCGACAAACGATACATGTTGTACCTACACTGAGCGGCTATTTTAGCCCTTATCTTTTTATATTTACCGAAAAATGCGACCCCTACCCGGCGATTACCCTGTTTTTTACGACACCTACATCAGCCTCACTACCGGTACCGATGTACAAAACCTTCTTTCCGGCTCATTAGCAGGCCTGGAAGATTTTCTTTATTCCATTGCCGACAATCAGTCTGATTTTGCCTATGCAGCAGGCAAGTGGACGGTAAAGGAAGTGCTGCAGCATTGTATTGATACCGAGCGCATCTTTGCTTACCGGGCCTTATCCCATGCCCGTGGAGAGCAACAATCGTTACCGGGTTTTGAGCAAAACCATTATGCTGCTATGGCTACGGTGAATCACCGCACGCTTTCCAGCCTGGTTGAAGAATTTATACTGGTAAGGCGTACAACCCTCCTGTTGTTTGAAAGTTTTACGCAGGAAGACCTGGCCAGAATCGGCACCGTAAACGGAAATGCCATTAAAACCCTTTGCTGGGGATTTATTATTGAAGGCCACTGGCTTCATCATCAACGCATTTTAAAAGAAAAATACAGGCTCTAACTACAATTCATGAGAAAGAGATAGCAGGCCTGGTTACAGGCCTGAATTGTGAACCGGGAAAAAACAAAGCCGGAACTAAACGGCAATAGATCGTTACCTACGCCACCGGTACTTTTTTTAAACTGAAAGAGCTCTAAATAAATATCTCGCCTTTCATGTAAAGTGCTGCTTTACCGGCCAATTCAACTCTATCGCCGGCCAAACGGCAATTCAATTCGCCGCCTCGTTTTGATAATTGAAAAGCCTTCAACTCAGTTTTATTAAGCTGTTGCGCCCAATAAGGCGTGAGTGTAGTATGTGCTGACCCTGTAACAGGGTCTTCGTTAACACCAACTGCGGGTCCAAAAAAACGCGACACAAAATCATAGTCGTTCCCTTTCGCCGTTACAATCAGCCCCCTTGCATCCAGTTTTGCTATTAATGGCAAATCAGGCTCCATACGTGCAATTTCTTCCTGCTTTTCGAAAACCAGCATATAATCAGTCTTCCCCTTAAAGGCTGCCAACGGCTTTTGGTTCGTTGCGGACCTAAGCTCCTGCGTTAGTTCAATTTCTGAAAACTGATCTTTGGGAAAGTTCAATATAAATTTATCCTCAAGCACAGTTACCGGCAAACTGCCACTTCTTGGCGAGTAAAAATTAATGCTGTTTTCGGGATAATCTTCATAGTTGCACAATACGAATGCGGATGCCAATGTAGCATGTCCGCAAAGATCTACTTCTGTATAGGGCGTAAACCAGCGTATTTCAAAACTATCGTCCACAGGCACATAAAAAGCGGTTTCGGCCAAATTATTCTCCGCGGCAATTGCCAACATTATATCATCCGGCAACCATTCTTTTAACGGGCATATTGCGGCTGGGTTTCCTTTAAATATGGTATCGGTAAATGCATCTGCCTGGTAAATGGTTAATCTCATTTGTTGTTTTTTTAGAGTGATCTTCTGCTATAAATCATGCCGTATAACCACCGCCTTTATTTATTGCCCATTAAGTTCAGCTCCATTTGAATATTAGCACGTTTATAGGGGGTAGGCCGGCCAGATAACTTTTGAAACCCTAATTTATAATAAAGATGAATAGCAGGCTTCAGAATAGTATTACTTTCCAAATAAATCTTTGCAGCGCCCGCTTCCTTTGCGGCACGTACAACCGCCTGTCCTAATAACCAGCCGATATTTTTTCCCTGGGCCTGGGGCGATACGGCCATTTTCGCCATTTCGAAATGATACTCAGGATCGTTCATTTTAATCAAGGCGCAAACACCCACCGGCCGGCCCTGGTAAAGCGCCACGAAGATCTTTCCCCCTTTGTCCAGTATATATTCCTGCGGATTATCCAGCGCCTTGTAGTCGGCCTCTTCCATTTCAAAGTACTTGGAGATCCACTCCACATTCAGTTCCCTGAAAACTTCCCGGTATTGCGGCTCATAAGGTATAATTGCTATGTCCTTGCTTTCCCGCAATTTCTTTTGCTCCTGCACCCTTTTCAACAACGATTTTTTCTTCAACAGTTCTTCCCACTCTCCTATAGCCTCCCATAAATTGTGAGTGGCTTCGGCCATAATGCCATCAATAGCCCGGCCTATATCGCTACCCTGTATCTTGATTCTTGCCACCAGCTTTTTACCTTTTTCCGTCAGGCCCGCAATATTCCTGCGCTTATCATCTGACCTGAGGTTATCCCGTACCAGGCCGGCTTTAGCCATTTCCTTTACAATTTTCGTTACCGAAGGTTGAGAATGTCCAATTGCAGTAGCAATTTCGGTAATCGTTCTTTCGCCGTCTTCAGCCAGAATAAAAAATACCGGAAACCATTTAGGTGAAAAATCTATCTCGTATAATTTATAAATACCCTCGGCATCCTCCGTTATTTTACCCGTTAGTAAACGCAGGCGGCTACCCAGGGCCATTTTACCGGTTTTTTCAAAAAAATCCATAAATACATAATCAATTACATAATCAATTATGCAAATATAGTATTTTTGCGGTATTTTGAATTTTTCATATACTAACAAAACCTTTGCCGTGCATCAGGCCAGGCACCCCTTTAGATACGCTTCTGCTGAGCCGGATAGTACCTTTTGCCATTTACTGTAATTCAGCTAAATTCGCAGGGTTTAATATTTGTTGTCGGGCCATTCTGATGGATCAACTGAAGTTGCCGACACAAAAAAGGTTCAGGCAATCACTCTAAAGCGTCTTAAATAACAAAAACAGACGGTTTTAAACTGCAGGCACCTTAAAATTGTTCTTACTATCAAATTAAAATATAAAAACTATAACACATGGCATACGATGTAGTAGTGTTGGGAAGCGGTCCGGGCGGTTACGTAGCGGCTATCAGGGCATCTCAACTGGGTTTTAAAACCGCAATTATTGAAAAGGAAAGCCTGGGAGGTATCTGCCTGAACTGGGGTTGTATTCCTACCAAAGCATTATTAAAGAGCGCGCAGGTATATAATGATATTAAGCACGCGCAGGATTTTGGTATAGAAGCAACAGGTAAACCCAACTTTGAAGCTATTGTAAAACGTAGCCGTGGTGTAGCAGATAAAATGAGCAAAGGTGTTCAGTTTTTGATGCGAAAGAATAAAATAGATGTGGTAATGGGCTTTGGCACCTTAAAAGCCAAGGGCCAGGTAGAAGTAAAGGGCGCTGATGGCAAAACGCAGATCGTAGAAGGTAAGCATATTATTATTGCTACAGGAGGCCGCAGCCGTGAATTGCCCGCCTTAAAGCAGGATGGTAAGAAAATTATCGGTTATCGGGAAGCAATGGTATTACCCCAGCAGCCTAAAAGTATTATTGTTGTGGGTAGCGGCGCGATAGGTATCGAGTTTGGTTATTTCTACAACAGCATCGGCTCTAAAGTAACTGTGGTAGAATTTTTACCACGCATTGTGCCGGTTGAAGATGAAGATATTTCGAAAGAACTGGAGAAGAACCTGAAAAAACAAGGCATAGATATACTAACCAGCAGCGAAGTTACCTCGGTAGATACCAGTGGTAACGGTGTGAAGGCTAAGGTAAAAACAGCCAATGGCGAAGTAACACTGGAAGCTGATGTTGTATTAAGCGCTGTGGGCGTTGCAGCCAATATAGAAGGTATTGGTTTGGAAACCCTGGGCGTGAAGACAGAGAAGGGTAAAATTACCGTAGACAAATACTACAAAACCAATGTGACTGGCGTATACGCCATTGGTGATTGTGTTCCGGGCCAGGCGTTGGCCCACGTGGCAAGTAAAGAAGCTATTACCTGCGTGGAAGCTATTGCGCATGCCGAGGGCAAATACAAGCACCAGCCTGAAGCTATTGATTACAACAATGTGCCGGGTTGTACTTATTGCTATCCCGAAATAGCCAGTGTAGGTTTTACAGAAGCGAAAGCAAAAGAAGCCGGCTATGAAATTAAAGTGGGTAAATTCCCGCTAAGCGCCAGCGGTAAAGCCAGCGCGGCCGGGCATGCGGAAGGTTTTGTAAAAGTGATCTTTGATGCCAAATACGGCGAATGGTTAGGCACCCATATGATCGGTTATAATGTCACGGAAATCATTTCTGAAACAGTAGTAGGCCGTAAACTGGAAACCACTTACCATGAAGTATTAAATAGCATTCACCCGCACCCCACTATAAGTGAAAGTGTAAAAGATGCTATTGAAGTAGCTTACGGCGAAGCAATACATTTATAATGAAAATGGGTTAATAGGTAAGCCTCCCTCCGGGGAGGTTTTTTTATGCCCGGCTTATACCATCGGATGCGGCAGCTTTATAATTTGCGAACAAATGGAATACGCCCCCGATCGGCAACCACAAACATCATCCGGTTTGACCAACGGCTGGCCTGCGCTTAAACAAAAAGGTTGGCCTTAATGACCAACCTTTTTGTTTCTCCGTTTTTGAATTTCTTTTAATTAATTTTCCCAGGTAGGTACTCCTTTCTTCATTTTATTTAAAGTTTGCTCATATGCGGCAATATCTCCTCCTTCTTTCCGGGCTGCCTCCAGCGCTTTGGTTTGCTGCTCAATGGCTTCTTTGTTATTACCCGTTTTATAAAGCAGGTTGGCATAAGTATCTAAAAAGGCCGCATTATCGCCGTCTTTTAACGACTGTTTACTCCACCCGAGCGCTTTTTCAAGGAGCGCTTTATCTTTTACATTTTCAAAAGCAGTCCACGCAAAGCTATTCAGGTTGCCCGATGGTACATCTCCTGCCTGCACCACCGCATCGGCATATGTCACAAAACCACTCCAGTTCTTATTATTCATGTAGTAATACATTCTCGCGTAATCGGACACTTCTTTAGCATACTTCGGGTATTTTTCATTGAGGCTTTTGTCGAATGCATCAAAATCGGGTGTTCCGGCTCTTCCCATCAGGGCGCCCAGCGCTTCATTCAAAATAATTCTTTTAGCTATTTTTTTGCTGGCACCGGCGTTTTCCAGGATTTTATCAGCCTTGTCCGGTTCGTTTAATGCAATTTCAAACCCCTTATCATTACTTGTTTTTGCAATTTTGTACAGGAGCTTAATATTATCCTTTGTGTACAGATCCGTTTGTGTAGACAGATAGGCGTCTGTAAATTTCTTTTCTCCTTCCTGATCGTAAGATTTGCCTGCGATATCAATTAACTTTAACAGTAATTGGGGCGATTTGTCTCCCGCCTCATATTTTCTTACCTGCGTATAATATTGATTATCGGGAATTAGAGTTTCCCTGCCTGCCTCAATAAAAGCACTCCCCGGCATAGAACCAACAAACCTGTGAATAATCTCGCCATTGCTGTTAAAAACAAGATACGTAGGATATGCTCTTACGCTATACCTGCGGGCAAGCTCCTGCCCGTCTTTATACCAGCCTTTTACATATTCATTATCGGCATCGGTGGTATCCAGCTGTACTTTTGTATTGATAAAATTAGCATTGTAGAAATCTCCCACTTCTTTTTGTGTAAAAACCTGCGAACTCATCATCTTGCAGGGGCCACACCAGGTGGTGTAACAGTCCAGAAAAATCATCTTATTTTCTTTCTTTGCCTTCGTAAGTATTTCCTGCCAGGAAGGTAAATGTTCAAAATTCATCCCGGTGGAGGTAGTGGATTGTGCCAGAGCAGCCAGGTTCAATAGGATTGCTGCAATGAGCAGCGGCAAATATTTCTTCATATAGGTTTTTACCTGTAAATATATTATATTTTTTCCTGCTTTATGCAGTATTGTTTTGGGGTTACCCGCCCTGCCCTGCAGGAAAACTTTATGATTACTCTTAGAGTGTAAAGAAATGGCACATAAAAAATTTTATGTACGTTTGCCGCTAAAAAATCTGGCCGATGCCTTTCAATCAATTAGTTGTTATATACCTGATCAGTTTACTGCTTGTTTTTTTACCATCCTTTGGTTTGTCTAAATTATTCAAGAAAGCCGGTCGCGAATCGTGGAAAGCTTATGTACCATTTTATAATACCTGGATCATGCAGGATATTGCACAGCGGCCCAAACACTGGGTTTTCTGGCAATTTATACCGGTAGTAGGCTGGTTTATTACACCCGGTATCTTTATCGAGTTTGCAAAAGTATTCTGCCGTTTTTCCTTTCTGGACCATGCGGCTGCATCTTTACTGGCTCCCTTTTACTTTCCGTGGCTGGCGAATAACAAGGACGCAAGGTTTATAGGTGCAGAAGGCGTAAAGAAACACAAAAAACCAGGCTGGCGGGAATGGGTAGATGCGGCTATTTTTGCTGTAATTGCGGCCACCCTGATCCGCACTTTTATTTTTGAGGCCTATACCATCCCATCCAGCTCGATGGAAAAAACCCTGCTGGTAAGAGATTTTCTTTTTGTAAGTAAATTCAGCTATGGTCCGCGGATACCCAATACACCGTTATCAGTTCCGTTTGTACACAATTACCTGCCCAGGATTAATACCAAATCCTATTCAACCTTAATAGAATTACCATATATCCGCTGGTTTGCAGCGCCGGTAAAACGAAACGACTGTGTGGTGTTTAACTTCCCGGCAGGCGACACAGTGATACATCGACCTGAATTTGAGTCGGCCAACCCCTATTATGATATCAAAAGAAGAGCAGCAGCCGGGTCGGAATCTGATCAATATATCCTGAGCAATCCTGATGAATTTCCTGTTGTATCACATCCGTTAGACAAAACCGATAATTACATCAAGCGTTGTGTGGGTGTAGCCGGCGATTCGTTAAAGATCGTAGATGGCATTGTTTACATTAATAATAAGCCAGGTTATGTATCTCCGACTTCGGCAACTTATTATACTTTTAAAACAAAGAATAACCTGCAGATAGATGAAGACTTTCTCAGAGACGCGGGTATAGCGCTGAATATGGAGAGTGGAAGCCCCGATTTCAGCCCCTGGCAGGATGGGATATACCATATCAATCTTACTCTTCCCGAACTGGAAATATTGAAAAAGCTCCCTGCGGTAGATGCAGCGAGCATTACCAAGGAAGTAGCACGGGGCGATGCCGGTTCTGAAAGTCTTTTCCCTTACTATGATGTTGCCCATGCCTGGACGGTAGATAACTATGGCCCGATTTGGGTACCTAAAAAAGGAGGTACTGTAACTTTGAATGCCGAAACTTACCCCATGTACGAGCGCGCTATTCGTACTTATGAAGGCAATACCCTCGAAAACAAGAACGGCGCCTACTTCATCAACGGCCGGCAAACCAATACCTATACGTTTAAAATGGATTATTACTGGATGATGGGTGATAACCGGCATAAAAGCCAGGACAGCCGTTTCTGGGGCTTTGTACCCGAAAGCGCTGTGGTAGGAAAAGCATGGATGATCTGGTTCAGTTATGATAACGGCCCCAGATGGAAAAGGCTGTTTAATATCATTAAGTAGTAGTTAATGGTGTATAGATCGTGGTTCATGGCAGCGGCCTGCGGATTACGCTATAAGCTATGATCGGTAACTATCATCCCTTTCTGGCTAACCGCCAGGGTGCGAAGACGCCAGAGGTACAAGAAGAGTTAACCACTCGTCTCATTGCACTTCTTTGCCATACAACCACCCGTATCTTTTAGACAGGCCAACTTTGCATATTATCGTTTACCATCAGCCAGTCAACATATCAACTAAAACAGCTACCTTCGCACCGCTTTTAACAAAGCCAGCGTCCCGGGGTGCCTATTCGCCAGTTGGCGGAGAAGCTGAGATAATACCCGCAAACCTGATCAGGGTAATGCCTGCGCAGGGAAGGAAGAACTTTCTAATCCTTTCTCATATCAGCATTTCCCTCTCATTAATTTTTTAACCCGCCTGCCGTAAGGTATGGCAAAAAAGAAAAAACAAATGAAGAGGATTTTCATGTTCATTGGCTTGTCGTGCACAGCCGGTTCATCTCTTTTCGCCCAGAGGGATAGTATCCCGTCAGACAGTGTTCAACTGCTAACTCCCGTTGAAGTACGTTCTACCCGGCTCAACGAAAAATCACCTTTCGCCGTGAGCAATATCGGTAAAAAAGAAATTGCCAAACAGAACCTGGGACAAAACTTCCCTTACCTGCTCAACCAGGTCCCTTCTGTGGTCACCAGTTCTGATGATGGTGTGGGAGTAGGCTATTCTTCTATGCGGATCAGGGGTACCGATATTGCACGTACCAACGTCACCTTCAACGGGATTCCCGTTAATGATCCCGAATCGCAAGGGGCCTTCTTTGTTAATTTTGGCGATATTGCTTCGTCTACCAGTTCTGTTCAATTGCAACGTGGCGTGGGCTCCTCTACCAACGGAGCCGGAGCCTTTGGCGCTTCGCTAAATATTTACAATATCGAACAAGGCAAACAGGCATCTGCGAGCATGAGTAATGCATATGGCTCGTTCAATACCTGGAAGCATACGCTGCAGGCAGGTACAGGACTGCTTCAGGGCGGCTTCCAGTTTAACGTACGCCTGTCAAAGATTAACTCGAGCGGGTATATACAACGCTCTAACAGCGATTTAAAGTCGTTACAGTTTTTAGCCGGCTGGACCTCTAAAAATGAGATGACCAATATTAAATTCAACTTATTATCAGGTAAAGAAAAAACCGGGCAGGCCTGGAATGGTATCGGCACCATTTTCTTTGACGGGCAGGGACCAAACGGACAAACCTATAGCCAGCAACTGGATATAGCAGGCAGAAGAACCAATACGCTTGGTAAAATGGCCGACGGTAACTATTACGACGATCAGACAGATAACTACCAGCAGGACTATTACCAGTTATTCCTGAATCATAAATTCAACCCCTACTGGTCGGCCAACCTGAGTTTCTTTTTAACCCGCGGTAAAGGCTACTATAACGAATACCGGCGCGGCGATCCATTTTCGGATTATGGCTTACAAAACCCCGTAATTGGAGATTCGGTAATTACCTCCACCAATTTAACCCGTCAGCTCTGGCTGGACAACCATTACTACGGAACTGTTTTTTCTGCAAACTATAACAGGAACAACACCGACCTGAACATTGGCGGTGCTTACACGCAGTATGACGCTAAACATTACGGGTTTGTGAGATGGGCTGAAGTGGGTGTTCCTGTAAATTACCGATGGTATCACCTGCCGGCGTCTAAAAACGACTTTAATATCTATGCCAAATTACAACAGCAGCTCCTTACCAACTTTTATGGCTTTGTTGACCTGCAACTAAGATCGGTTGATTATGTGATTGACGGGTTCAGAAAACATCAGCAATTAAAATCGGGTGGCAACTATACATTCTTTAATCCCAAAGCAGGCGTCAGTTACCTGATAAAGCATGCTAATACGGCACAGAGCAAAATATATGGTTCGGTTGCTGTTGCCAACAAAGAGCCCAACCGCGACGATTTTGAGGCCAATACAACCGAGGCGCCCCAACATGAACAACTAACCGATTTTGAACTGGGGTACCAGTTTAACGCCGGGAAATTCGAAGCTGGAGTTAACGGTTATTACATGCGATATAAAAACCAGCTCATCGCCACAGGTAAAATCAATGATGTGGGCGCTTATGCCAGGGTGAACGTCGACAACAGTTACCGTGCCGGCGTAGAGCTAACCGCAGCCTATCGCCCGGCTTATTGGCTGCAAGCCAGCGCTAATGCTACATTCAGCCGTAACAAAATAAAAAACCTGGTACAGTACAGCGATGATTATGACAACGAAGGCCAGATCAGCGAGTCGTTCCACAATACAGACATATCTTTTTCACCCAATACCGTGGCGGGCGCTGTAATAACATTCGAGCCCTTTACCCACCCCGAAAGCAAACAGCACTTCTATGTTGACTTATTGGAAAAATATGTAGGACGGCAGTACCTGGATAACTCGCAAAGCAAGCTCCGGAGCATCAATCCTTATGCCTTAACAGATGCCCGGGTTCGTTACCAGTTTTCATCAAACGTATTTAAAGACATCAGCCTGATACTGATGGTAAATAATGTCTTCAATAAAAAATATGAAAACAGCGGCTACACATTCAGTTATTTGTACGGGGGTGCAATGACCACCGAAAATTATTATTTCACACAGGCCGGTACCAACTGGAATATAGGACTAACATTCGGCCTTTAAAACATAAAGACCTGCCGGATGCTATAGCCCGGCAGGTCTTTGTAAATATATCGTCGTAATCAATTATTCCGCTTCAAAAGCATCTCTCCAGGCCAAAACACCACCTTCCACATTCACTGTTTTTTTAAACCCTTGTGAATCGAGGTAAAGACATGCTGCAGCGCTTCTTTTGCCACTGCGGCAATGTATAATAATCTCTTCATCTTCTTTACCTGCCAGAGGACCCAGGTCGCCGTTTTGTATATTTCCAAGAGGTATTAAAGTTCCCCCGATATTATACTCTTCGTATTCAGCCGGTTCGCGGCAATCGATGAGGTTTACTTTTTCACCATTGTCAATTTTTTCTTTTAATTGCTGAACGGTAATAGTTTCCATAATATTTAAGTTTGCTTTTTGTTATTTATTCGGTGCTTGTGCTATCATGATGCAAAGGCTCCTGCCCGCCTAACGAGTCCGTTACAGGCGCGGTAGCGCTCACCCAAACGTCCATCACCTGGCCAGCCCTGATACTGATAATATGTCCCTCGTCGTCAAAACGTTCAGGGCTCTGCCGGTACACAAAGGCATTGGCGGTATCCCGCACACCGGTGTCGGGAATAATAGACGCCAGCATAATACCTTTGCTTTCTAAAAGTTCCCTGGCTTGGGCCAGCGTTAAACCGATCAGGTTGGGGATCGCCAGAGCCGTATTACTCAGTTCCGAACCTATTACCAGGTCTATCCGGCTGCCTACTCTCACTTTGGCGCCTGGCTGGATCATCACTCCGTTGTACAACTGCTCCAATACCGAGTTTTTAGCGAAGTCGGGCCGGAAAGTAGTATCGCCCAGCTTGAGACCGGCATTTTCGAGGAACATCAGCGCATTACGAAAACTGTAACCTACAACGTTGGGCATTTCGGTGTAAGGCGGTTGCGACATATTGTATTTGAGATAAACCGTACGGCTCGATTTTACCACTTCCAGTTCGTCGGGTACCTGCCTGATTACCTGCATGGGCGGAAGAGAGTCGTAGTAAGCGCTATCCTGTATCTCTACCGTAAAACCGGCAGCAGTCAGAATCTGCTGTGCCTCAGCCAGGGATTTGCCGGTTACGCTTGGAACAGTTTTAGCATCGTCGTGGTTCGTAAACCAACCTAAAGAGCTGATGATAGCTACAAATACGGCCACCGCTAAAAGAAACCCTACCAATATATTCACCCAAAGTGGCTTACTCGTAATAAATCTAAACATTCGACAAATTTATATGGTAAACGTACATAATTTTTTGTTCTCCTGTTAATTTACCTCTCCCCGAGAAAAAATTTATGCAGCGATTATCCTTTCGTAATGAGCTATATAAAACACTCCTCCACCAACAGGCTGTAAAAGTCTTTTAAATTACCGCCCGCCGCCGCTACCTGCTGGGGTATCAGGCTGGCAGCACTCTGGCCGGGGATGGTATTGACCTCTAACATAAACGGGGCTCCAACAGCCTCATTATAAATAAAATCGATGCGAATAACTCCCCTGCAGTTAAAAATAGCATACACCTGACGGGCCGCCTCCCTTATTTTTTCAGCAATCAACTCATCCACCTGTGCAGGTGTTACCTCCGTTGACTTACCTTCATATTTGGCCTCAAAGTCAAAAAACACTTTAGAGGCATCGGCTTTAACCTCGGTCATGGGCAAAGTAATAATTTCGCCTTTCGATTTATATACGCCAATAGTAAACTCACGCCCTACGATCATTTCTTCTACCAAAACCTGGCTGTCTTCTTTAAAAGCCTTTTCAATAGCAGGTTGCAACTCTTCCGGTTTCAGCACTTTGCTCATACCAATGCTCGATCCGCCGCTGTTGGGTTTTACAAATAGCGGTAATTGCAAATTTTGCAATATCGCAGCCGTATCAACCGGTGAGTGGTCAAATAATAAAACAGACCGGGCCACATTGATCCCCGCTTTACCGGCTACACCCGTAGTATAGCTTTTATTCATGGTAAGCGCAGCCGTTGCCGCATTACAACCTGTATACGGGATATGCAGCATATCGAAGTAGCCCTGTAGCTTCCCATCTTCACCGGGTGTACCGTGCAGGGCAATGAGCGCCGCATCAAAACTTACTTTTTCACCTTTATCCCGAATGGTAAAGTCGTTCTTATCAACGGCTATTTTATCGCCGCCTGAAGGCTCGTAAAACCAACCTTCTCGGGTGATATCAATTTTATATACATTATATTGCTCCGGATCGAGGTTGTTTTGAATGGTGCTGGCACTTTTATAAGAGATTACCGCTTCGCCGGAATACCCTCCTGTAACCAATGCTATATTTTTTTTCATCTGTCTTTTTTATGTTTTAGGTTTGTGATGCCCGCCTGTCCGGAACGGGCAGAAAATGAGCCCGGTGAGCGGCTTTGCGGCTATTGTATAGTATTTATTACCGAGGCTGCCCCAGACGGCCCTGCCAATAGGCAACTATAGTGCGGCCGGGCTTTTGCCGGGTATGAAAAACCTCACAGGCTGCATATCCTGTGAGGTTCAAAGCGTGGCTCATAAAAGAAACACGCCATTATTTTTAAACGTGTAATTTTTCCTTTTTCTCCATCAGCTGATCAACCGTTTCCTGGTACATTTCGTCGGGCACACAGCAATCTACGGGGCAAACCGAAGCGCATTGGGGTTCTTCGTGAAATCCCTGGCACTCCGTGCACTTATCGGGGGTAATGTAATAGGTGTCTACTGCTAATGGCTCATTCTTAAAATGCGCATCTACAACGTTTCCGTTCATTAATGTAAACGTCCCGTTTACCGATGTACCATCTGCAATAGCCCATTCTACCCCACCCTCGTAAATTGCATTATTCGGACATTCGGGTTCGCATGCTCCACAGTTTATACACTCATCTGTAATTTTTATTGCCATATCCTGTTATTTGTTTTATGAAACTATATTTGTTCGTATAATCTGCAAAATTACTGAATGCACTTGAATGGGCGATAACAACCCTTAAACAAAAATTCATATAAATAAGAAGCTACTATTAAATTCGTCTTTTAAAAGGCTGGAAAAAATAAACAAATGAATTTACAGGAACGTATTAAAATATTGGTGAAACTGGGACAGTACATGCAGGAAAACGGCGAAGAGTGGCAACAGGCAAAGCACAGGGCTTACCTGCAAAACGGGTGGTTTCTGCCTGAATTTATTGATTTAAACGTCCATAATATTGTCAGCTATTTCTTGCAAAAACAAGCTTTGCAAAACTGGATCAGCCAGTACCCTGTATTAGAGCAGGAGCCTGCTTCCCCCCGCCTGGTGGGCATTGTAATGGCGGGCAATATACCTTTGGTTGGCTTTCATGATTTTCTTTGTGTATTTATCTCGGGCCATCGCAGCCTTATCAAACCGTCATCGAAAGACGAGGTGCTGATCAAACACCTGGCGGGCAAAATGATTGAGTGGTCACCTGATTTGGCAAAAAACGTTGCCTTTGCCGAGCTGCTGAAAAATTGTGATGCCTACATTGCTACGGGAAGCAACAGTACCGCCGGGCATTTTGAATATTATTTTGGTAAATTCCCGCATATTATCAGGCGTAACCGTACCTCGGTAGCTATAATTACCGGAAATGAAACGAAGGAAGAGCTGGAACAGCTGGCTGACGATGTTTACCTGTATTTTGGCATGGGTTGCCGTAATATTACCAAAATATATGTGCCCCGGGATTACGATTTTGAAACGCTGATCAATATTTTTAAGAAATATGATTACCTGGCCGATCATCATAAATACAAGAACAATTATGACTATAACCTGGCCCTGCATATTCTTAATAATAAAATTTATATGAGTAATGCATCGCTTTTGTTGGTGGACGAGGCAAGCCTTTTTTCGCCGGTTAGCCAGTTAAACTATGAAGTATACGATAATATTGCAAAGATTAAAGAAGAGCTTGATAATAATAACGATGTGCAATGTATAGTAGGCGGCGGATATACGCCTTTTGGCCGTGCTCAACACCCTTCATTAACCGACTATGCCGACGGGGTGGATACGATGCAATGGCTGAGCACTCTTAAGTAAGCTGAAGACCTTTAACATTTAATTGATGACGAAGGCGAAATAAAAGCTTATCATTCAACGTCAAAACAAAACAGTTCACAAAGTACGAAGACTTTAGTAAAACTTTGTTAAACTCAAATCTGTCAAAAAGAAATACATCTGACAATTTGTTATTTTGTGAAGAAATAGGAATAGTTTTTGAATAACTCATTAAAAAAAGTGAACAAGAGTATGAAAGTTAAACAGTTAGTACTGGTAGTAGTAGTTAGCATACTATCAGCTTTTGCGGGAGTTTACATTTATGGAAAATTCTTCAGAGGGGGCGCCTCTGCGGGATTAGGACAACCGGTTGATGGAAAACTTCCTGTTAACTACGCCAGTTTTTTTGACAATAAGGGAAATGCGGCAGAGCCCACCGATTTCACCAAGGCTTCACAATCGGCAGTACCGGCTGTGGTGCACATCAAAACAAAAATACCTGCCAAGCAGGTGACCAACGATTTGCCTAATAGCCGTGGCCGCGATCCGTTTGAAGATTTCTTCGGCGACTTTTTTGGCGGCGGTATGGGGCCGCAAATCATTCCTGAGCAAAGAGCTTCCGGCAGCGGTGTTATCATCAGCCAGGATGGATATATTGTAACCAATAACCACGTTATTTCGGACAGGGATGGTAAAGGTATTGCCCCTGAAATAAAAGTAACTTTAAACGAAGGAAGAAAAACCTATACAGCTAAAGTGGTGGGCCGTGATCCCAGCACTGACCTGGCTGTTTTGAAAATAGATGCTACTAACCTGCCTTACCTGATCTATGGCAATTCGGACAACCTTCAGCTGGGCCAGTGGGTTTTAGCGGTAGGCTATCCGTTTAACCTGGAAGCAACCGTTACAGCGGGTATCATCAGCGCAAAAGGCAGAAGCATTGGCATCAACAGCCAGCAGAGCCAATCGCCGGTAGAGTCGTTTATACAGACAGATGCTGCAGTAAACTCCGGTAACAGCGGTGGGGCATTAATTAATACGAATGGAGAGCTGATAGGTATTAACTCGGCTATACTGGCGCCAGGCGGAACCTATGCAGGATACTCTTTTGCCATTCCTTCTACTATTGTCAGAAAGATAGTAAATGATATTGTGAAATTCGGGGATGTAAAACGCGGCTACCTGGGTATCACTTATTCTCCGCAATCAGCCCAGAATGAAGAGTACCTGAAAAGGGCCGGTTTACAGGACGGTGTGTATGTATTAGGAACCGATCCTGATGGTGGCGCAGGAAAAGCAGGTATTAAGAAGGGAGATATTATTACAAAGATCAACGGCAGGGATATTGTTTCGGGACTGGAAATAAGCGGCGCTATTGCCAGCGCGCAACCGGGTGATAAAGTAAAACTCACTTATGTTCGCGCGGGTAAAGAAAACACCGTTGATGTAACATTGTCAGCACAATCTAAAATCGTTCAGATCACTTCGGCTGAGGCCATTGGCGACCGTTTGGGCGTAGATCTGAAAAATGTGGAGGCACAGCGTGCCAGCCAGTTAAAAATTAAAGGTGGTGTGGAAGTAACCAATATAAAACCTGATGGTCCGCTCAGGAGAACACGCATGGAAAAAGGATTTATCATTACATCTGTGAACGGAAGAGAGATCAAGAATGTGGATGAATTTGCCCAGATGCTCGGACAAGCGAGAGGAAGCCTGATTGAGCTGGTGGGTATCTATCCCGGCTATAGCGGAAGGTATAGCTACCAGATCAACTTATCGGGAGATGAAGCCGATGGAGGATCCTTCTAAAAGTAAATCATATAAAAGTAAAGCCGGTTATTAGTAATAACCGGCTTTTTAATGTGTAATATTGCCTTTAACGGTTCATAGTTTTACTTTAGACACACGGAAAGGTTTTTTAACGGCCTTATGCGCTGCGGTTTTGGCAATGGTCGCTTCCAGGCTGGTAAGCTTTTCGGGCTTATAGGCATTTTTACGAACATCCGAATCAAAGAGCTTCTCATACCAGGTACAGGCGGCTGTAAAGCGCCCGTATCCTAAATTTAAATGATAGCCATCTCTGGTATAATGATCACCAATACCAGAAGTGCGGCCGTTTTGAACAGCAGTGCCGGAAGGAACAATAAATTTAAACCAGCCCGATTTACTGAGCTTTTTCGACACCTCTACTATTTGTTGATACATTATTTTTTGCTGCCGGTTATAATTGGCAAACCCTGCATGCTTGGAATCCTGCTGATAAGCCCAGGTTTGATGATACACCAGGGCAACACCAGGAGCTTTTGACCTCACATAGCTGATCAACAACGGCAGATGTTTCATAATTACGTCATATTTGCCTGATAAAGGGCTTGCCTGCTGTAAGCTGATATAATCCCATTTTTCGTCCGCAATGGCTTCTTCGATACTCACATTTTTCCTGCTTATCTTCTCCCCGTCAACCTGTATCTTACGGTAATCGTACGCTTTTTTATTGCTGTCTGCATTGCTTACATGTAATTCGATGGGAGCGCCGCCGATATACATATTGCCAATAACGATCTTTTTATTACCGGCCTTGGCCAGGTCGTATAAATAGTTCTCCAGCGCATCTTCAGAAAAACTGTTACCAATGGCTAAAATTTTTAAAACCTCCCCATCGCTGCCTTTTTGAGCAGCTAAGGCGTATACCTGAAATAGGGCAACCGTAATTAAAACAATAATTTTTTTCATAGGGATAAAAATAGAACTTTTATACAGTTGATACACATCAGCACGTGATAGCTACAGCAGCTCATATATACTGCGGCGCTGCTGAGAGCCGAGGTCTACAAATAAAAAAAACCGGCTTTTAAGCCGGTTTTACAAGATATTATCAACAACCTATTTCTTTATATATACCAGGTATTCCCAGGGCTGCATGTCGAAGCTTTTGGAGCTGCTGAAATCATTAGGAGTTTCCGAAAAAGCATTTACGAACGAGCCGTTCAACGCATTATCAGTAATATCAAATCTGGCCCCGTCTCTCGAAAGGTTAAGCACTACCAGCACTTCATCAGCCCCGTTTCTGCGGAGATAGGCAAAGATCTTGTCGTCAGCCGTTGTAGAAAGTTTTACTGTTTGCACTGCCGGATCACCTCCTCTCAAAGCTGCATGAGTGCTGTGTAAATTCAGCAGTGTTTTATAGAAATCATGCAATTCGTATTTACCTGTCCATGGAATAGGGTCCTTATCAAAAAATTTCAGTCTTTTGTCTTTAAGCGGCAATTCCTGGCCGCTATATATTAACGGCACACCGTTCCAGGTACAGCTAAATACGGCTAGCGCCTTAGCCATATCGCCATATTTTTCATATTCAGTGCCATTCCAGCTATTTTCGTCATGATTGGTAGTAAACCAGGCTCTCATACTGCTGTCCCCGATATTACTGTATTGCTGCAAAAGATCTAATAACTCATGCAAAGGCTGGTGTTGCTGGTAAAAGTCTTTCGTTTTATGCATCCATTTCCAGGAGTAACTGGCATCGAATACCTTACCATAATCAGGACTTTCCAGCTCATCAAACTCACCCAACCAGAACAAGGGCTTCAATGCATCTACCAAGGGTCTTGCTTCCTGCCAGAAATCTACCTCTACCCATGACGCCAGGTCGCACCGGAAACCGTCTATATCGCACTCTTTCACCCAGAATTTCATAGCGTCAATCATGGCTTTACGCAATCCGGGGTTTTGAAAATTGAGTTCTATAATATCATCCATGCCACTGGCCACCTGAAAAGTGCCTGTTGTTGAATCGTGCAAATAATAGTCTGGATGTGATTTTGTCCATACATGATCCCAACCGGTATGGTTGGCCACCCAGTCGATGATCACTTTAAAACCCATACCATGCGCCGTATCTACCAGCCTTTTAAAATCTTCTAGTGTACCAAATTCGGGATTGATAGAAGTATAGTCAGAACAAGCGTAGTAGCTCCCCAGGGAGCCCTTCATTTTTTCTTTAGCAATAGGGGTTATGGGCATAAACCACAATACCTGTACACCCATATCCTTCAGCCTGGGCAACTCTTTTACAAACGCATTAAAAGTGCCTTCCTGCGTATATTGCCGCACATTTACCTCATAAATATTGGTTGCATGTTTCCAATCTGTGTTCGTCGTTTTTGCTGCCATTATACCGGTTTTATTTTTTTCGCCATTATTTTCTTCTTTAGGCATTAGCTTGCAGGAGGTTAACCACATAATGCTTAATGCCAAAACTGCGAGTTTGCTCATAAAGAATCTTTAAGTTGAAGATAGGGAAATATTTGTATTGAGTAGTATTGCTTTTCGGTCGGCTATTTATCTGATTTTCCTGTTTATCTTTGCATGCATGAAGCAGTTCGACGTACCGGTTTTTTACAGAAGCTCCCTTATATCTACCATCAAAAAACTACGCAAGGAAAAGGATAAGCTAAAAAAAGATTTTACGCCTACCCTTCTCGATTTCGGACCGGTACAGATATACCTGGCAAGACATTTCGGATTTTGTTATGGTGTTGAAAATGCTATTGAAATTGCGTTTAAAACAGTAGAGGAAAACCCCGGGAAACGTATTTTTTTATTAAGCGAAATGATACACAATCCCCAGGTGAACGCCGATCTCAGCCGCCATGGCGTTCGGTTTTTACAGGATACTTACGGAAAAGAGCTGATTCCTTTTGATACGCTTACCAGGGATGATATTGTGCTGATACCGGCCTTTGGCACAACGCTCGACATAGAGAAAAAACTGAACGATATCGGCATTCCTACAGAAAAGTATAACACCACCTGCCCTTTTGTTGAAAAGGTTTGGAACCGCAGCGCTGCTATTGCTAAAAAAGATTATACCATCATTATACATGGCAAACCATCGCACGAAGAAACCAGGGCTACCTTTTCACATGCAGCTGCCGGAGCTCCTGCAGTAGTGGTAAAAGACATGAAGGAAACGCAGCGCCTGGCGTTATATATTACCGGTGAACTGGACGCAGCCGGTTTTTACGAAGAATTTAAAAACCAGTACAGCGAGGGCTTTGACGTAGGCAAACACCTGGAACGAATCGGCGTGGTGAACCAAACCACCATGCTGGCCAGCGATACACAGGCTATTGCCGACTATCTGAAGCAGGCGATGGTTGAAAAATACGGGCTCTCCAAAGAAAACCTGGCGGAACGATTTGCCGACACAAGAGATACGCTTTGCTATGCTACCAATGACAACCAGACCTCCGTTTCGGCGATGCTACAAACAGACGCAGACCTGGCTATTGTGGTAGGCGGCTATAACTCGTCTAATACTTCTCACCTGGTTGAGCTGTGCGAAGAAAAACTACCTACCTATTATATCAATAGCCCGGAAAAAATCGTCTCACGCAAAGAGATCATTCATTTCAACTTTCACACCAACCAGGAATTACTAACAACAGGCTATCTGCCCGAAAAGGAACCGGTAAAAATATTGATTACCAGCGGCGCATCCTGCCCCGACATACTGGTGGAAAAAGTAATTGAAAAAATAACGGGATTCTACAGCCATGCAATCCCGATAGATGCAGTAACGCAACAGCTTACTTAATTCAGGCGCCAGTGCTTAGTAGGAGGTTTCCAGCAATTGCTCCAGTTGGGTTATACCTTTCGACAATATATTCTTAATGATCCGGTAGCTTCTTAATGCATTATCGGGCAGCTCGTCTTTTATGGCCTTTTCTTCCAGCAGCTCAAAATGCGGCATCAACTTCTTGCCGATAGTAACCGCGGTTGACGATTTAAGTTTATGCGCCAGCATTTTTATTTCCTTATAATTCCTCGTATTAATAGCATCATCCAGGTCTTTCATTTGTCCCGGCACCTGTGATAAAAATAGTTCTATTACTTCCTTCTCAAACTCTTTGTTGTTGTCAGAAAGCTCTCTTAGGTAACTGAGATCCACAACACTTGCATCGGTAGAAAAGAGCTTTTGTGAAGTATTGGCGCCGAGCTTTACAGTGGGCTCTATGGGCGCGCTGAAGTCCCGTGCTACAAGTGTACTTATTTTCTCGAACAGCTGTCTTGTATTTACCGGCTTGGTTAAATAGTCATTCATCCCCGCTTCCAGGCATTTATCCTTCTCTCCCGCCAGCACATGGGCTGTTAATGCAATAATAGGAACCTGAATATGCAGCTCATTCCGGATGATCTTCGTGGTATCATACCCGTTCATATCGGGCAACTCTATATCCATTAATATAATGTCGTAAAAATTCTCCTTTACTTTCTCTATCGCCTGCAAGCCGTTTTCAGCAACATCTATTTTTACATTAGTACCCAGGAAAATACCATTTACCAGCTTTATATTAAGAGAATTATCTTCTACCAGTAATATACGCAGATCGTCGAGAAACGATAGGTCGGTTACCGTTTCAACCGGTATTGCATTACTTAACCTGGAAGCATCGAAATTGGCAAAAGGCATGGTAAACGTGAAGATCGACCCCACTCCCAGTTCGCTGGTTACAGAAATTTCTCCACCCTGGCTTTGAACAATATGCTTGGCAATACTCAGCCCTAAACCAGTTCCCCCGTATAACCTGGTCGTTTCTACCCCTGCCTGCTCAAAGCGTTTAAACACCCGCGACAGCTTATCTTTTGAAATGCCAATGCCCGAATCTTTGATCTTAAATTCAATAACAGATTTTTTCTCATCGAAGGAAATCATTTTTGCAAAAATGAGCACACTGCCCTTAGGGGTAAACTTAATGGCATTGCCCACTATATTAGTAATTACCTGCGTTAGCCTTACAGGGTCGCCCACCACAACTTCGGGTACATTGCTATGGCATTCATAACTTAAGGTTATGCCCTTGTTGCGCGCCTTGGGATGGTATAAAACGCAAATAGAATTCAGAATACCATCGATACTAACCGGGTGCTCCTCAAAAACCATCATATTCGATTCGAGCTTCGAAAAGTCGAGGATATCATTCAGCAGTCTCAGCAAATTTTCACCGGCAGAACGGATGATACGTACATATTCGTTTTCCTCCACACCAATATCTCTTTTGCCCAGTAACTCGGCAAATCCAAGGATCGCATTAATAGGCGTCCTGATTTCATGGCTCATGTTACTCAGGAACGACTCCTTCAGCTTAAGTGATTCCTCTACCAGCTTCTTAGCTTCTATGAGCTCATTTTCAAATTGCTTGATATTACTGATATCATCAAAAACGGAGATCGCATACTCCAGCTGGTTCTTCTCGTTATAAAGCGGAATAGCACTTACCCGTAAGGGTATATGACGCCCGTTCACTTCTACAGTGGTTTCATTAAAGCCAATATTCTCCTCGCCGTGGATGGCGTGCGTGATAAACAGCTTATCGCGCAGATCATCCCGTAAAGCACCGCTGAAAGTGTAAGTATCATCTGGCGCTTCAAATACTTTTCCATCCGACTGTAATTGCTGATCGAGCAATATAACCGCTTTATGGTTGGCATGGTACTCGTTACTCTTCGTATTTACAATTACTACTCCTACCGGTAGCTTGTCTAATATACTCTCCAGCCTTATCTGCGATTTCAGCAGCAACTTTTCTGTATCCACTAACCGCTGGTAGATCTTCCTGATATACAGGAGCGTTAGCATAATGATCAATACGGCGGCCACCACGCTGAGGATCACTACATAGATCACCATGTTAAAGCTATCGTTTTCCCGTTTTAGCTTTCCCGACTGTAGGGCTTTTTCGGTATTGATAAAGTTGAGCACATTATACCGGAGCTTATTCACCAGCCTCGTTTCATCACCGCTATTTAAAAAATTCCATGCCTCTAAAAAAGATACGTATTTTCTTTTAACAATTATGCTGTAAGCTACCAGCTTCTGTTCGCTAACCAGATCGGCGATACTATCCAGCAGTAAACGCTGGCTATATATCATCGGTAGATTTTTTAAGGAATTGACCCTGGTTTGCAGTATGCGGCTCGAAATACCGAAAGATTTTAGAAAAGACGAATCGTTGGTGATGATATATCCTCTGTAGGCAGATTGTACATCCTGTATATCATTTAATATATCCTGCGAACGGGTAATAATGATACCGGATAAATTTACGTCCCTCATAGAACGTTTATACCTGATGGTCCTGGAGTTGGCAAAGATACCAAGCCCTATAAGGATAAGCGCACTGACACTTAGGGCAATAGTTATTTTTACCTTTTCAGACAATGCTATGGGTTTTCCCGAATTCACTTTTTTAAGTTACTCTAAATTCTTCAGGTTTAGCCTTTGCTATAAGCTATGCTAGACTTGGTTAGAAGGTAGCTGTAAATGTAAGCATTAATTAAAATATCACCAATATTAGTTATCTGATAAAAAGAATTAATAGTTCTATATTTGACATTGAAAATACCTTGTTAAATATAAATTTCCGTTTATGAAAAGCCCATTGACTACGCTGCGCACTATTAGCAGGAAATTTTTAAACTCTTTCGGGCAAAAACCTGCTAAAAGTTTATCTAACCTGCCTATCGAACGAAAATGGTGGATGGGTGAAGATCTTTTTACCGATCAAAAGCCTCTTAATAATACGTTGAAAAAAAGAGCTGTCACGGGTTAAAAGGCCTCTACTCTCTTATTGTATACTAATTGTCAAAGATTTTAATTTATTTTCAAAAAATTACTTTGCCGGAATTGCTATTTCCCTTAATTTTGCTCTCCCATTACGGGAAATGGCTGCGTAGCTCAATTGAATAGAGCATCTGACTACGGATCAGAAGGTTTTAGGTTTGAATCCTAACGCGGTCACTAAAAAGAAGTTGTTTCTTAATTGAGACAACTTCTTGTCTTTTAAGTCTTTACCAACCACTCTAACTTAAATCCTCCAGTTAATCTTCAACCTGCCATTTGCCACACTCTCTAAATTTGCCAGCAATTTACCAGCAAAACCACGGCGTCCTGGAAGATGTTGATTAATTAATAAATATCATCACAAAATTAGAAACAACCTCGAATAGAGGTCACGCTATGTCGATAAAAATAATAACACCGGCAAAGGCCTTGAATTACCAGAGTTGCGGCATTACCGCAAAACGTTGCTACCTACCGTACATTTACTCCTGGATAATCCCGGAAGCATATTTCATGACAACGGGCCTTTGTCCAATGCACTGGCAGCCGTTTACGTTCTTCGCCAAAATCTGCCTGATGCCGCTATTCAAAGAAATGTTGGTAATGCCTCAGTTTGCCCTTAGTTAAAGTTTATTTCAACCTGGATGTTTCATTTAAACCTTTTATATAGTTTTGTATTGATGAGAATGACTGTAATGTTATAATATCTTTTCCGCTCAAATTTGGGAATGCACGGTAAAACGACCGTGTAATTATTTCCTATTCTAGTATTTTTTAATAATCAAGTTTTCACGCATGCTATGTTGCCGGGTGCCGGCTTTTAATTTAACTTAATATAATAACATGTCATCCTTTTTAAATAAAGAACAAATTGAACAATTCGTTTACGATGGATTTGTTCGCATTGATAACGCGTTTTCCAACGAAGTAGCCAACGCTGCCTTAGATATTTTATGGCAGGATATTCCTTTTGATCGCTCCAACCCCGAAAGCTGGACAGAGCCAGTCATTCGCTTAGGGATGTATTCACAGGAACCGTTTATCAAGTCTCTGAATACGCCTTCTTTATACGCGCTATTTGATGCGCTTTTAGGTACAAATACATGGATTCCCTGCAAAAGCGTTGGCACCTTCCCTGTCAGGTTTCCTTCTAACAAACCACCTAACGATACCGGTAAACATGTAGATGTGAGTTTCCCGGGCCATGAACCGGGAAATTACTTTGAATGGCGCGCCAATATCAAATCAAAGGGAAGAGCATTGCTGATGTTAGTTCTATACTCTGATGTAAGCAGCAACGATGCGCCGACTATTATCTACAAACAGTCACATATGGATGTTGCCCGGCTACTTTATCCGGAAGGAGATCAGGGCTTATCATTTATTGAAATAGCAACCAGGCTCAAGAACTTGCCAAACCGCGATGAAATATTAGCAACAGGCAAAGCGGGTACCATATATCTTTGCCATCCGTTCTTGGTTCATTCTGCCCAACCTCATAGAGGTGTTAATCCTAAATTCATGGCCCAGCCACCGCTGTTACTCCGAGGCGAATTAAATCTTACCGATTCTAAACCCGGGCTTTCGCCGGTTGAGAGAGCTATACGTTTGGCAATTGATGAACCGTTAAAAAATGGCTTCCTAAAGTAAAACATGTGGGCCCGAAAGCAAGGCTCCCCGGTATAGACAGCCCCCCAAAAGTCAGATGCCCATTGGGGGCATTTTTGTGATCGGAGCCACAGCGTAAAAGCGCTATCCTATTTAAGGTGAGGGATAAGCTCCGGCTTATTATATGGCAACGTTTCAAAAATGCTTACAGGCGTCACGGCTTACCGGCAGCTGACGGTTGATCCTAAAAAAGTCGAAACCAGAAAGGATGGCTTCAATTTCACTAGGGATTGCGACACAACTAAGCTGATCAAGGGCATTTCAGAGATTCTGTTACAACTTCCCTTCATTGAGATACTGCTACCACTAAAAGGCTGCTGAAATTTGCTGTACCAAAAAATTACAGCATGGGCATTGTCAAAATTCTAATCATTGTTACCAATATCAATATATATGCAAGCGGCAACTATCCCACAGGATTGTGGTTAAGCGAACTCACACATATTTATGACGCCGCGAAAACAAAAGGCCACGATATTACCATAGCGAGTCCTAATGGCGGGGATATTCCTATAGACCCTGAAAGCCTGAAATTTTTTACACTGGATAAGGTTTCAAAAAAATACTGGAATAATAAGGAATTCAGGGAACAACTGAAACAGACCCAAAGTCTGAAAGCGGTAGAAAATGAAAATTTTGATGTGGTATACCTGGCAGGCGGACACGGAACGATGTATGATTTTCCCGAAGACAAAACGCTTCAAAAGATCATTGCTGAACAATACGAAAACGGGAAGATAGTGGCTGCCATTTGCCATGGCGTTGGTGGATTACTTAATGTAAGACTATCCAATGGACATTACCTGATTAAAGACAAAAAATAACCGGCTATAACTGGTTTGAAGAAAGCCTTGCCCATAGGAAAAAGGAAGTACCCTTTAACCTGGAAGCAGGCCTAAAAGACAGGGGCGCAGATTATAGAAAGGCCATTATCCCAATGACTTCCAAAGTTGTAGTGGATCGCAACCTGGTTACCGGGCAAAACCCGTTCAGCTCAAAGAAGATGGCTAAAATGGTGATGAAGGAAATTGAAAATCAAATCAAAAAGATTAAAATAAAACAACTAATAAATTCAAAAAATGAAAAAGCTAAAAATTCTCGCAATTACAGTAGTCATCGGTGTAATCCTGTTGTTCGCACCCGGTTTTTTCCTAAGTAACGCTGCTATTCATACAGCTTCAAATAAGAATACCGTAAAACCGATCACCAACAATCCTACCGATAAGGATACACTCATTGAATTAGCAGGTCATCAGATACCCGTACTGAAAGACGGTTTGTTTGACAGGTATCGTTCTAACTCCCCGATAGACACAGTTGCGAAAGAAAGACCCGATATTGATCTAACCTGGTTCAAAACCATTAAAAAGCAGAAAAAAGAAGTGGGCTTTACTACCTATTCTCCTAACTTTTATTACAGCAACAGCAGCATTACTGCCATTTATACGGCGGATATGTCAAAAATAAAAGCGCTGATCCCCGAACAGGTAAAAGATCTTGTAAAACCGGTTTCCTATACGCCCGGCAGAGGGTTGATCGCCATTACATCGTATGCCTACCATTATTGCGACAACGATTTCTATAATGAGTTATCCATCTCCATCGTAACTACAAAACCAGGTAAAAGCAACTGGGGCCTTATTTCGCTGATGGGTGAGCTCAATGATAAAAACCTGTGGGGCTACGTGCTGAAACTGCCCGTAAATACGGAGCTGGCAAGAGTGAGAGGTGTTTATGGTTACAATTTACCCAAATGGCTGATACCTATCGATTATACCAACGATGGCAACAACCTGACCTTTAATTATTATGATGCAAAAGGAAATTTTGATTTCTCAATGTCGGGGAAAAAGCTGGATATTGCTGCATTAAAACCGGAAATCATCCGTTCCAATTTTATCAACCTGGATAAGCAAGGTCGGCTTACACACGGCTATACCGATGTTCGTGCTATAAAGAAAGCAAGCAGCAAAAAGGCGAATGACATTCAGCTAAGCCTGTCGGATGGTCCCTTGTCAACTTTCATCAAATCGTTAGGCTTAAAGAAACTGGTCAAATATGATTACCAGCCGGAGTTTCAGGCAGCATTATATACGCCTGAGCTGGTACGGGAAGAAAAGAAATAATCCACTCAACTTCAACGTTTACAAAAATGGAATTTAGCAGCATATTTCAGTCACAAAAAGTTTTTTTCAATTCGCATCAAACAAAGGATATTGCCTTTAGAAAGGAAACATTGAAAAAGTTGAAAAGCCTTTTGAAGGATAATGAACGCCGGTTATACGATGCCATCTACAAAGATTTCCGGAAAGGGAGATCCGATACGTTCTTAACGGAATTAAATCTCATTTATAATGAAATTGATTTTTTCCTGAAGAACCTGGACAAGCTCAGCAAGCCCAAAAAAGTAAAGACAGCGTTGAGCCTGCAGCCGGGTAAAAGCTATATCCACTACGATCCATTGGGTGTAACATTGGTGATTGGCGCATGGAACTATCCCTATCAGCTTACACTGGTCCCCATGATAAGCTCCATTGCAGCGGGTAATACCTGCATCGTAAAACCCAGCGAATTGCCCGAAAACACCATGCACCTTTTGGCGGAGTTAATCAATAACAATTTTCCTCCGAATTATTTATTCGTGGCAGCAGGTGGCATTCCTGAAACAACGGAACTGCTACAGCTTCGTTTCGATAAAATTTTCTTTACAGGAAGTCCTAAAGTAGGAAAGATCGTTTACGAAGCTGCCGCCAGGAACCTGGTGCCCGTGGTGCTGGAACTGGGCGGGAAATCACCTGCCATCGTTACCCAGACAGCCGACCTGAAAGTAGCTGCAAAACGACTGGTGTGGGGTAAATTCCTGAATGGCGGGCAAACCTGTATTGCACCGGATTATCTTTTGGTAGCGGAAAGCGTGAAGCCCAAATTATTGCAACTGATGAAAGAAAAACTGGAAGCAATCAATTATTCGGATGGTGCAGAGCATTACACCAGCATCATCAATAAAAGAAATTTTGACCGGGTTTCTTCGCTCATTGATAAAGATAAAATTTTCTATGGCGGCAAAACCAATGAAGAAACTTTATATATCGGACCTACGATTTTGGATAACGTGAGCTGGGAGGATGCTGTGATGCAGGAAGAAATTTTCGGCCCTGTTTTTCCTGTCATCAGCTTTAGCAGTTATGACGACGTGCTGCAAAAGATTATTGATGGCGAAAAGCCGTTGGCTGCCTACCTGTTTACCAAAAGCGATGAGGAAAAATCCAAATTACTGAAGCTTGTTTCTTTTGGCGGCGGCTGTATCAATGATACCCTGATGCACATTACCAGCGATTATCTTCCTTTTGGCGGAATAGGAAATTCGGGCATAGGAAATTATCACGGTGCATATGGTTTTCTGTCATTTTCCCACCAAAAGTCAGTTATTGAAAAAACAACCTGGGGTGAACCTGACTGGAAATATCCACCTTACTCGGATAAGAAAATGAAGTGGCTGAAACGGGTGATGTAACAGAGATTATGTTACAACTTTCGTTGATCCGGATACATTGCGTTCAAACAGGTTATTGAACTTTGTATTATAATTTAAAAGCTGCAAGGATATGCAAACAATATTAGGAGCTAACGGGCAAATAGGTGAAGAACTGGCAAGAGAGCTGAAAAGAAATTTCACATCCGACATCAGAATCGTAAGCCGCGAAGCTAAAAGGATTAATGATACAGATAAAGTTTTTTCAGCAGATCTATCTGTCCGCGAAAAAGCCATTGAAGCCGTAAAGGGCAGCGAGATTGCCTATTTCACCTTAGGCTTGCCCATCAGTTCAGATTTATGGGAACAACAGTTTCCGCTTATTTTAAGAAACGTAATTGAAGCCTGCAAAATCAACGGCGCCAAACTGGTGTTCTTCGACAACACGTATATGTATCCACAGGACGACAGGGTGCTTACGGAAGATACCATTTTTGATCCCGTTGGCAGAAAGGGAAAAGTTCGCAGGGAGATGGCTGAAATGGTATTGAAGGAGATGCAGTCCGGAAAGCTGGAAGCTGTGATCTGCCGTGCGCCTGAATTTTACGGTTCCGGAAAATCACAGAGCATTACCAATACTTTAATCTTCAACAATATTAAGGAAGGTAAAAAGCTGAAAGTGCCATTAAGCGACAGCAAAAAACGCAGCCTGATATGGACGCCGGATGCAAGCCGCGCTACCGCTTTGATCGGTAATACCCCTGATGCTTTCGGACAAACCTGGCATTTGCCTGTTGATGAAAGCCATCCGACATATAGGCAATTTATTGCATTGGCGGCTGATATTTATGGTAAGGAACTGAAATACTCCGTTGTTCCAAAATTCGTCTTTAAAATAGGGGCAAGATTTAACCAGCGGGTAAAGGAGCTACAGGAGCTATTGCCGAGATATGAACATGACAATGTTTTTGACGACACCAAATTCAGGAAACGTTTCCCAGAATTTGAGGTGACATCTTATAAACAGGGAATAGCGCAGATCAAGGAAGAGCAATTAGCCGTACCAAAATAAAATCAGTAAATTAGCAATGTATAAATCGGAAAACCAGCAAATGAAGGCTCCTTCAAAAGTTTCATCTATCAGTGCGCTGCATCAGTTCCTCGGATTAGGCAAGCCATCCAATCCGCTGATCAGTGTATTTAATTTTGATGAGGTGAAACTGGAGCCTGAAACCATCTTAAGTGCTGTAACCACGGATTTCTACGTGGTTGCCATAAAGAAAGACTGTGCAGGCGGAAAGTGCAAATACGGGCAGCAGTATTATGATTTTGATGAAGGCATCATGTACTTCATCGCTCCCCACCAGGTGCTGCAGTTTGAGGACGTGTTGTTAAACGGTGTAAAAGGTTTTGTATTGGTCGTTCATCCCGATTTTCTGCAAGGCTACCCCTTGGCTGCCGCCATAAAAGAGTATGGTTATTTTTCTTATGCAACCAATGAAGCGCTGCACCTTTCTGAAAAAGAAGAAAAGTCGGTGATGGACATTGTAGAAAACATATCCCGCGAAATAGATGCCAATATGGATGCGTTCACACAGGATTTGCTGGTATCTAATATTGATCTGCTCCTGAAGTATTGCGACCGTTTTTACAACCGCCAGTTTCTGACAAGGAAAAAAGTCAATAATGATCTGCTCATTAAGTTGGAAACGTTGCTGAACGATTATTTTAAAGGCGAACAATTATTGACCCATGGCATCCCTACAGTACAGTATGTTGCAGGACAACTACACCTAAGCCCCAATTATCTCAGCGATATGCTACGGGTGCAGACCGGGCAAACCACGCAGCAGCATATACAGAACAGGGTTATAGAAAAAGCAAAAGAGATGCTTTCAACAACTAATAAATCGGTTTCCGAAATTGCCTACGAGCTAGGCTTTGAGCATCCGCAGTCCTTTCACCGATTGTTTAAAAACAGAACCGCTGTATCGCCCCTGGATTTCAGGGCGTCGTTTAATTAATTACTAGAAGCAAGACGGATACATTTAGTAGAAACTTTAAGTTTCCGATGTTTTGTGCGCATATATGACCAGGAGAAGCCTATTAGAAGAACGTTGCAGGGTGCTGTTTGAAGAAGGGTTTATCAGAAACTACTGCTCCTTTTCAGAGATATGGTTACAAAGTTCTGTAATTGGGTTACAGGCCGCGCATTTTTTAGAACGAATTTTGTTACTCATAAATACCAAATTCTTTAAAATGAAAAAACTCTTGTTAATAGTAACGAATGTGGGTCATTACGCAAGCGGATTAGATACAGGCTTGTGGTTGAGCGAACTGACACATATTTACCATGCAGCCAAAGAAAAAGGCTGGGATATTACCATCGCTAGCCCGAAAGGCGGAGCAGTTCCTATTGACCCGGAAAGTCTGAAACCGCTGGTATTGGACAAAATTTCAAAGAACTATTATGAAAGCCCGGGCTTTATGAATGCGTTAAACCATTCTAAAAGCCTTCCTGAGGTACAGAACGAAAGTTTCGATTGTGTATACCTGGCTGGCGGACACGCAACGATGTACGACTTCCCTAATGATGCCACTTTACAATCCATCATTAGCCGTCAGTATGAAAGTGGGAAAATGGTAGCAGCTATTTGCCACGGAGTAGGTGGATTATTAAATGTGAAATTGTCTGATGGAACTTATTTAATTAACGGAAAAAAACTGACGGGGTTTGATTGGTTTGAAGAAAGCATTGCCCGCAGAAAAAGAGAAGTTCCTTTTAATCTGGAAGCATCCTTGAAAGAAAGAGGCGTGATTTATGATAAAGCATTTATACCAATGACTTCAAAAGTAGTGGTGGATGGGAATTTAATAACCGGACAAAATCCTTTCAGTTCTAAAGAGATGGCAAAAGTAGTTGTAAAAGAGTTAGAGAAGTAGTTAATCAAATAACAATTAAAAATTTACACAATGGCACAGTTCTTACCAGCGGAAAAAGACCCGCAAATTTTAAGACAAATCAGGGAATTTCTGAATGCACTCAACAACAGCGGAGGTAAACCATTAGAAACAATGACGCCACAGGATGCAAGACAGGTCTGGTAGATGCGCAGCAATCTGTTGAGGTAGATTACTCGGGTATTACCGAAGCCGAAAGAGAAATTACACAGGACGGCATCACTGTAAACATCCACATCGTAAAGCCTGCAAATGCAGCTTCGGAAAACCTCCCGGTTTTTATGTTCACCCACGGCGGCGGCTGGGTTTTGGGCGATTACCCCACCAATAGAAGATTGGTAAGAGACCTGGTAGTGAACAGCGGCGCCGCGGCTGTTTTTACAGATTATACTCCATCCCCCGAAGCAAAATACCCTGTAGCTATTAACCAGATCTATGCCGCAACAAAATGGGTAGCTGAAAATGGTGCTGAAATCGGCGTCGACGGTACAAATTTAGCCGCAGCAGGAAACAGTGTAGGCGGGAACATGACCGCCGTACTTTGCTTGATGGCAAAAGACAAAGGCGGCCCCCAAATAAAATTCCAGTTGCTTTTATGGCCCGTAACCGATGCGGATTTTACCCGCGAATCCTGGCAGAAATATGCTGATGGCAGATTTTTAACTGCTTCATTAATGAAGTGGATGTGGGATAACTATTTACCCGATGCCGCAAAACGAAATGAATATTATGCCACACCGTTTAATGCCACATTGGAACAGTTGAAAGGGCTTCCGCCGGCATTGGTACAATTGGCAGAAAATGATATTCTTTTTGATGAAGGCCTGGCTTATGCCCGTAAATTAGACGAAGCCGGAGTGCCTGTCACGATTGAAACCTACAACGGCTTTATCCATGATTATGGTTTATTAAATCCTTTGGACCACATTGAAGCCGTTAAGTTTTCTTCGCAGCAGGGTGCTTTGGCATTGAAGAAAGCATTGTTTTCGTAAACCGGTTTTTATATAAATTTTAAAGGCGGTCTTATTGATTACAGGACCGCCTTTTGATTGGAATATGGTGATGGATTATTTTAGAAATGTCAGCAGGCATTATTGTCTTGCTAATTCACTGAACCTGAAATATGCCACAACCGCCGACAGTATAAAAACCACCATCAACAGTGAAAGCATTTTGTATTCCTTTTTTGTAATGTAAACAAACATGCCGGCTAGCATGATTATACAAAAGGATGCTACCGCCATCGGCGCCAGGATTGGCGCGATTCCTGAAAGCCAGGGAACTATAATGCCAATGCAGCCTAGCCATTCAAGAACGCCTAATGCCCGGATTGGTATTATAGAACTGTTGGGGTTTTAAATGTCCGCCTGCAGCGTGTTGTGCTTTGCTGCCGGTAATTTTTCCATAGCCTGGCATAATAAAAAATAGAAATAGCAGCCCCTGTATTATCCAGAGAAATATATTCACTTTTTGCTCTTTATGAAGTTAAAAAGTAAGCTGTTGTAAGTATTGAAGGATGAGCATAAAAAAAACGCCCTGAAAAAATCAGGGTCGCTCTCCAAAGATTTCGCTTCAGCAAAACTCTTTTTTTGATCTTCTTACTAATCTCTTCTTGGCTGGTCTAACCAAAGATTGGCGTCTTCCACTTTAGGGACTTATTGAAGTAATATGTGCAAAGATAACCGCTATCCCCTACCACTACTCCTCGATTGCGTTCCGAAAGTTGTGTTTGACAGGTTTTTTGCTCTTTTCACAATTACTTGTTTTTACTACCTATCCTAACGCCGTCAAAAAAGTCGCTGTACAGCGGCTTTTTTTATTTATACAAACCTGTATCCTCTTAAAAAATCTTCTACCGGCATCCGCTTTTTGCCTTCCAGCTGAATTTCCAGTAAATCAATCACTCCATCTGAACAAACCAGGTGCAGGTAGCTTTTACCGTCCGTTAAAAACTCACCTGCTGCTGCCGTTGGTTTTGTATTGATTTTTCCGGCACGGTAAATTTTTAGCTTCTTCCCTTTTAGAAATATGAAGGCTGCCGGGTAAGGCGAAAGTCCGCGAATCAGATTATATACCGCATCAGTTGTCTGGCCGGGATCTACTTCACAGGTTTCGGTGAAAATCTTTGGCGCATGATGTAGGGTTTCATTGGCAGACAAAAGCTGGGGTGTTTCTTTCAGGCTATTGTTAGCCAGCCCTTTTACTGTTTTAAGCAGCAACGCCGCTCCTATATGCATCATCGTATCATGCACGGTTCCCGCTGTATCGGTTTCATGTATGGGAAAGCGTTCCTGCAGCAGGATATCGCCGGTATCTATTTCATGCTTCAGTTTAAAAGTGGTAACGCCCGTTTCTTTTTCCCCGTTAATTACCGCCCAGTTAATGGGAGCAGCGCCACGGTACTGTGGCAGCAGCGAACCATGCAGGTTAATAGTGCCCATAGGCGGCATATTCCATACCAGCTCCGGAAGCATTCTGAAAGCAACGCATATCTGGAGATCGGCCTTCAACGCTTTTAATTGCTCCACGAAAAGAGGATTTTTTAATTTTTCTGGCTGCAGTACCGTCAATCCTTTACTAACAGCATATTTTTTAACTGCGCTTTGCTGTAACTCCATACCGCGCCCGGCAGGTTTATCAGGCGCCGTAATTACCGCAACTATATTACAGCCGGCCGTTACTAAAACATCCAGGCTGGTTACGGCAAATTCGGGGGTACCCATATAAACAATACGCAGGTCCTTATATTTATCCACACTCATAAACGCGAATATCGCATGCTTTTCCCACAAAAAACAGGTAACAAATTAAAAAGGCCTACCTTCGAATATCAAGACAACCGGTTTTTTACAGCAGGGGGGAGTATTGCGGCAATATGGCTTGCGCAATACCACAACAACAATGCAGAGCAATACTGATGATAGTATTGATGAGCCGGTATAAAAAAAACAAACTAGAAAACAAATGCAACAAGTAAAAAAAGGTGATAAAGTAAAAGTGCATTATCACGGTAAATTAACCACAGGTGAAACATTCGACAGCTCTGAAGGCCGCGACCCGCTTGAGTTTGAGGTAGGCAGCGGTATGGTGATCAAAGGCTTTGATGACGGTGTTACCGGTATGACCGTGGGCGAAAAGAAAACAATCAATATTCCTGTAGAAGAAGCGTATGGCCCTAAAAGCGCCGAAATGCTGATCGATATGCCCAAGGATCGTTTTCCTGAAGATATGCAACTGGAAGTGGGAATGCCTTTAGTAATGAGCGATCCCAGCGGCCAGCAATTCCAGGTAGTCGTTACCGAGATTAAAGACGACGCGGTAACGCTCGACGGGAACCATCCGTTGGCAGGAAAGGACCTTATTTTCGACCTCGAACTGGTAGGTATTGAAGGAAAAGCCCCCTTAATTATAACTCCCTAATTCGTAGTATTGTACATATAATTTCCCCAGGGTATATTTGAATATACTTTGGGGTTTTTTATGTTTGGATTTATTGGTTTCTTTATATGGCAACCCGTAAATTTGCACAGAACCTGGAAAAGCATCCATAACCGATAAAATTATAATGAATGATCAGTGAATACGATTTTAGTGTTGCGAACCGTTTTCTGAAATACGTTACCGTTGATACGCAAAGCGACCCCAATGCCAGCTGCTTTCCTTCTACCGAAAAGCAAAAAGATCTGAGCCGTATATTGGTAGATGAATTACAGCAAATGGGTATAGCTGATGCGCATCTGGACGAACATGGCTATGTATATGCTACCATACCGGGTAACAGCGATAAACAGGTTCCGGTAATTTGCTTTTGCAGCCATGTGGATACAGCGCCCGATTGCTCAGGCACGGGGGTAAAACCTATTGTTCATAAAAATTTTGACGGAAAAGATATTGTGCTTCCCGATGATCCGTCACAGGTCATCTCTATACGGCAACACTCGTATCTTAAAAAGCGGATTGGCGATGATATTATCACCGCATCCGGAACCACTTTGCTGGGCGCTGATGATAAAGCAGGAGTTGCCATTATTATGGACCTTGCCAACTACCTGGTTACACATCCGGAAGTGAAGCATGGCGATATTAAAATATTGTTTACCCCAGATGAAGAAGTAGGCCGCGGGGTGGAAAAAGTAGACCTTAAAAAACTGGGCGCCGATTTCGGCTATACGCTCGACGGCGGAAAACGGGGAACTTATACCGATGAAACCTTTAGCGCCAACGGGGTTACCGTTACCTTTTACGGCATCAGCGCTCACCCAGGCTATGCCAAGGGAAAACTGGTTAACGCCATGAAAGTGGCGGGCACGTTCTTAGATCTCTTGCCTAAAGACTCATTCAGCCCCGAAAATACCGAAGACAGGGAAGGCTTTGTACACCCTGTACAAATGGAAGGAACGGTAGAGAAAGCTACCGTGCAATTTATTATCCGCGACTTTGACACTTCCATGCTTAAGCTGCATGAAAAAAGACTGGAACAATTTGCCAAACAAGCTACGGGCAGGTATGATGGCTCCACCTATACCTTCGAAAGCAGGGAGCAATACCGCAATATGAAAGATGTACTGAAAGATTACCCCGAAATTGGTGCGTATGTAAAAGAAGCCATGAAACGCAGCGATGTAGATTTCAGGCAGGATAGCGCGAGAGGCGGTACCGACGGATCGCGTTTATCATTTATGGGCCTGCCCTGCCCTGATATTTTTACCGGCGAGATGGCCTTTCACAGCAAACAGGAATATGTAAGCGTACAGGATATGCAGAAGTCGGTTGAAGTGCTGATCAACCTGGTACAGGTATGGGAAGAAAAGGGGCAGGCTCCGGCGGTTTAGGGCACCTGGAGGTATGCATTGTTTTACAAGTTGTGCCTGGCCATACAGCTTTAGCTCCGTGCCGCAATTTGACTGATTTCTGATTGACTAAATCATGTATTTCTATCTATTTTTATAAAAATAAAACACTATGGATTTTTTAAGTTACTGGTGGGTAGTTGTGCTGCTCATCATAGTATTTAGCGGCCTGTTTACCATTAACCAGGGATATATAGGAGTAATTACGATGTTTGGGAAATACCAGCGTATTGCCCGCCCGGGTTTAAGGTTTAAGATCCCGCTGATAGAGCAGCTTTTTAAAAGAGTATCCACGCAAAACCGGTCTGTAGAACTGGAGTTCCAGGCGGTAACGCAGGACCAGGCAAATGTATATTTTAAAGCAATGTTGCTATACGCGGTTCAGAATGAAGATGAAGAAACCATTAAAAAAGTAGCTTTTAAATTTATCAGCGACCGCGATTTAATGCAGGCGTTGATCAAAACTATTGAAGGTAACGTACGTTCCTTTGTAGCCACTAAAAAGCAGGCCGAAGTGCTGGGTTTGCGCCGGGAAATTGTTCAATATGTAAAAGTAGAGATCGACCAAACCCTGGAAGAATGGGGTTTTCACCTGCAGGATTTGCAGATCAACGATATCACTTTTGATAAGATGATCCTCGATTCCATGAGTAAGGTGGTGGCCAGTAATAACCTGAAAGCAGCCGCTGAAAATGAAGGGCAGGCACTCCTGATCACCAAAACCAAATCGGCAGAGGCCGAAGGTAACGCCATTAAGATCAGTGCAGAGGCCGAGCGCGAGGCGGCTAAGCTGAGAGGTCAGGGTATTGCGCTCTTTCGGGAAGAAGTAGCAAAAGGTATGTCTTCTGCTGCTACCGAGCTAAGACAGGCAAACCTGGACACCAATTTTATCCTGTTTAGTATGTGGACAGAAGCCATTAAGAACTTTGCCGAGTACGGTAAAGGCAACGTTATCTTTCTCGACGGCAGCACCGAGGGTATGGAAAAAAGTATGAAGCAATTCCAGGCGCTGATGATGAGACCTGCCGGAACAGATGATGATTTAAATAAAACAAAAATTCAGGGCAGCTAAATAATATTTGTATTTATTTTTTCATTAGCTTTGCCACCCCAAAACGAGGGATGCCCGGGTGGCGAAATTGGTAGACGCACCGTCTTCAGGTGGCGGCGCCGCGAGGTGTGCTGGTTCGAATCCAGTCCCGGGCACTGAAGTGGACAAATCGAAAATTGACTCGGTTTGTCCACTTTCATTTTGGCTGAAACCCTTGTCCAGACTGTATATCAGCCGAACAGCTTCGTTCATTCTGACGGTTCGATATTGAAATCCGTCAAAAACGAGCTTTTCAGGGAATATCGAACCGATGATTTCTCTCTTGACTCTATTATCAGCTTTTTCGTAGAGTTTATCCAAGCAGGTGAGTGTTGTTAAAGCCTTATTCAACAGAGGTTCTATGCTTTTGCCTTCTTGCGACAACTCTATCATTTTTGATTCAAGCGCTGTTATTTTCTTTTCATATTCTGCTTTTATAGTGCGATACTCCGAAGGCTCAATTTCGTTTGTTAAAAGCAGTTTACGGGCATTTGCAAGCTCGGTGTTGGCTTTTTCCAAAGCTTCCTTTACATGCTTTAAATCTTCCCGCTGCGACTTTGTTTGGGCTTTAAATTCTTCCTGTAAAACCACTTTATAAACTTCAGTCATTCCGGGTTTGAGAACTAATTTTTTAAGTTCGCTCGAAAATAGCTGATTGGCATTTTCTGCTTTGAATCTGGCACCACAGGATGAAACACAATGATAATAATAGTACCGTCCATTCCTCCCTTTTGATGCGCTGCCGGTAAGTAACTTTCCGCATTTAGGGCAAATCAAATAGCCCCTTAACTGCAGTTCATCCATGCTACCCACTTTTGCACGGTAGGTTCTTTTCTTACCGTTCAAATAATCCTGTACATCATAAAAAAGGGCCTCTGAAATAATGGGCTGATGTAAACCTTGTACATGCTTTGATTCTTCCTCTTTATAACCAGATAAATATATGCGACCGCAGTAAACAGGATTTCTCAACAAGTTCCAAAAATTTGCTTTACAGCATTTAATGCCTTTTGCAAAAGCTTCTTTCATTATCTGCTCAACATTCAACTGACCTTTTGCCAGAGTTTCAAAAACCCATTTCATAATGCTTGCTTCTGGTTCTATAGGCGCAATATATTTTTTACCATCCTCTGTTATTTTATTGGCATAACCCACTGGTGCAACCCCCATCCATCGGCCCTCTTTCTTTGCTTTTCTCATTCCAAGTAAAACATTCAACGCCCTGCGGTCGTTTTCAACTTCAGGGGCGGCCAGATAAAATGCAAGCATCAACTTGTTTTCCGGAACTGCTAAATCTAAAGGTTGCTCTATCGCTTGTGGTTCTACTCCGAGTTTACGAAGAATATTTATCATCTGGTAAGCATCACCAGCATTGCGGCTAAACCTGTCCCATTTTGAAAATAAAACAAAATCAATCGCATTTTTCTTCTTCTTTAAATCAAACAACAAACCATTCCACTTAGGACGGTTAAACGTCTTTGCAGAATGGTCTTCAAAAATTACCTGCCTAACTTTTATCTGGTTGTTTTCACAATACTTCCTTAACCGTTCCTCCTGGTCCCGCTGTGAGTAGCCTTTATCAGCCTGCTCATCTGTACTCACCCGGATGTATAAATCTGCTGTCATGTGCCTCTGTTTTGCGTTAGTGATAACTTGGCAAATTTAAACATAAAGTCCAGTATCATAACAGCCTGCTCCAATGAGATATGCACATTATGCCTCTTTAAAATTTCAATTACCTGTTCCGGTTTCACACTTGCCATATCACACCTCCTCTTATTGAAATTTGTTTATGATTAAGTTTTCATTTCTATATTTTTTAAGTGTATTGTACTTAATTCAAACTGATTTGAACATGGCTCATAAATAATATAGCCATACTTTTTCAAGTCGTTCATACACCTATTATAGGTTTGCCTCGAATTTATTTTAGCTGTCAGCATTACAACATTCCTCTCAATTGTAAACGGGTTACTTCCACCATTAACATTCCACTGCTGCAGCAACGCCATATAAATGCTGATATGCGATGCGCCGATACGGGTATCGGCAGCAACGGCAGTATAAAAACCTGTTAATGGTGGAAAGATGTCCATACCCTTTAATCCTTGTTAACTCTGTTTCGTTTTCCTTTGCCTGCAATCCGCTTTTTCTTCAATAGTCCGCTGCCTGATGTACTATTAGGTTCTTCATCTGTTGCTTCATTTCCATTTTCAGTTTGTTTTCTTTTAAGCTGCAATTGCTTTTCCATGTATTTGTTTTGCAGAAAGCGATAGGCTTCATCCGTTGTAATACCACTACCATCTTCAGAAATATAAAACCGTTGGTTAACATCTGCTTTGTTTTTAACAAGTGTGACTGAGCCAACTATTTCCTGATGCAACGTACCTGCCCAGAACTTTTGTTTTAATGCAGATGCAATAACTTTCCCCGTTTCTGATTGTTCAATTGCGGAAAGGTTACCCATGATGCCAGAAATTTTCAATTCTGTTTCCCAGGTTGATTTATCATCGGGGTTCCATGTTTTTTTCTCATCAAGATTGAATGCCTTTTTCCAATCAATTGCTGCCATCTGTTTTTCTAATTCTACTGAATTAATACCATCAACAACTGATGCAGCAAGGTTATTTTCTTTTTGCAGCGTTACATCATAGTATCGCAAAACATAAGTGTCACTTTTTTTCAGCCTCTCAAAACAAAGACTGAACAGCATCACTTCTTTTGGTTTATTTACTCTCTGAAACAGAAAAAAATCTTCAGGCTTAAAACAGATACGTTTTAATAATAGACTGCCTGCATCCTGAAAACCGAGTTCCTGCAACTGATTGGATAATGTCGCTATGTTTTCAATATTCATTAGTCAATGATTTATACTTACCAAAATGGTTTAAGGATGTGCTATGACACCCCTAAACCTTTTCCTTTACTCTCCCGTTTCTTTGGTAAAAGGCTGTGACCGTTCTTCTTTTCAAGTTTAGTCTTCTCAGCTTTCGGTTCCTGTTTCAATTCTTTTTTTTTATCATTTTCCTGGCCCTGCTTTACTTCTTTGCCGCCTTTATCAATACCGGATTTGTATTGCTCCAGCGATTCTTTTGCTACCATCTTCATGTTTGAATCGTACACGGTAACTTTTTTGTACTGTGGGTCAGCTTCCATAAACATTTTATGGCTGCTTCCATCTTTTTCAATAGTTACCGATTGTACATTTCCTTTTTCTAATGATTGCATCAGCGCCTTTGCTTTATCCAGGTCGTTCAATTCTGCTACTGCAAATTTTTCTACTGCTGCTTTCAAATCATAGCCATAGTTTTCATGGAATTGCTTCACTTCAAAATTGTTGTTCTTGTCCTTGTTTTCAAAGTCAAGTTGTATCCAGGCTTTATATGGCTGGCCTTCTTTTGTGGTAAGGTCTTTATGAACAGCCCGGCCATCCAGCAGGTTATAAGCTTCCTTTGCAGTTACACCTTTGCCTTTATTCAGGTAGAAGGTTTGTTCATTCTTTTCACCATTGTTTTTTTCCAATGAAGCATTGTAATTGTTGAAAAAATACATGTCCGTAGAATCGGACTTGCGGAAATTAAGGGTAGCCTCAAAAGGCTTCTTGTTGATTTCGGCAGCAAAATGCAGTTGAAACTCGGCTTTCCCTTCACCAAGATTTCTTTCCAGTTCCCGGTACATGTTTTCACCAAAGCCCATGTATTTGATATTGTCTCTCAAATACTGAAGATTTTCGTTGTTCATAACATCTTTTTTTAATTGTTTATTAAATAATGATAATTGCTGTGATTCGAAATGGTCAATTAATGCGTCTGTAAAATCATTGCCATCTTTATTGTGTAAGCCGTTTGCATCGGGGTTCAGCCTTAATAAATGATTTAGTCGTTCGCCATAAGGTACCCTGTTTAGAAATTCCTGTATTGATTTAACATGAATTACCTTAAAATTGTCATACTCACTTATGTTGTCGGCAGTAAATTCAACTGCTTCACCCTTATCCTTAAAAAAATAAGCATCTCCAGTATCAAGAAAGTATGGTACTGTGTTGTATGCCACCCAGTCTCTGCCAAAAGAAATTTCAAATTGTGCGGTTTCAAATAATGCGTCTGATATTACATGCTCTTGGGCCATATTCTCAATTTTTGATACTTCAAGTAGTTCCTTTGCTTTTTTATATGCTTCATCAGCAGTGAGCATATAATGGTTTATCCATGTAATTGGCAACTGAACCTGATAGTTTTCTTTTAGTCTTGTTACATCGGTTAAAAATTCTCTATAGTTTGATTCAGGCCAGAATTTAAACATGAGCAACTGTGAAACCTCCCTGCCAGCATCACCAGATTCATATAATAAATTCAAATCCTTGTTTGCGGATTCAATTAGTACTGTTTCCTCTTTACTGGGCGGTCTTTCATCCTGGTAATACTGATTATAAAGTTTGTCGGCTTTAATCATTTTGCGTTCCAGCTTACCCGTATCAATCCCTTTAATAATTTCTTTAGGTATTTTGACTGACTGAAGTGTAAGCTCATAGCTGACTAATCTTGTTTGTGAAGTTTCATTATCAAATTGCAGTACATACAGCAAAGAGTCGTTTCTAACATTCCTACTTTGCGGAATTGAAAACTCATAGGCGCCTGCCCTTATAAAAGCTTTAGCCTCTTTTATAATCTTTCTGAAACCAAGCTCCTTCAATTGATTTTCCAATGGTATGTTATCACTTACTGGCACACCCTTTAATTAAGGTCAGGTAAAGGTTTCGCTTTTAGAATATCTTTGTTATTCACCTTCAACAAGAAATGCCTGCCGCCATTCTTTTCTGTTATCCGAACAACCAGGTACTTCTTATCTGGAATTGTAAACTTTTCAAGTGCCACTACAAAAACTGTGTTGCTGTTTCCTTTTATCTTACCGCTGTTGCCTGTTGAATAAACAGGCTTTTGCTCCAACTCCTGTACAGCGGTTCTTTTGCTCCGCTTCTTATTTTTTATAAAAAATCGAAGCAGGTCAACATCGTAGTCCACCGGGCCGTCATTGTTCATGTATAGTTGATAATAGGTGATGTTGTCTTTGATGTATATGCCCCTAATGCCCGCCTGCATGTTGTATTTCTTATCCTTGATTCTCTTTACAGTTCTTTCATTATCCAAAATCATATTGGCATAAGAGCTTATCGTGGCAGTTCTGTTTACAGGGAGGTAAAGCACCGAAACTGATGGCTTATTGTCGTAAGTAATCGTAAATGCATACACACTTCCGTCATCCGTTACCACACTTAAATTGGTTTCTGTAAAATCTTTTACGGCGGCTTTTACCAATAATATCTCAGGTGCTTCTTTTACCTGTTGTGCAAGCACGGAAGAAGTGCCCCTGTCAACATGCTTTATGGCAAATGGGAAAACGAGGCTGGTAGTTTTATCTGTTGTAATGTTCAACTTTGTTTGTGCATGAGCGGCTATTATTGCAAAGCCTACACAAAGCATACTCAATAATCTTTTCATTGCTTTATTTTTTATGTTCCTTAATTGTTTTCAGTGTTTTTATCTTTGAGCAGAACTTTATACCCCTCTTTAATCATCACTTTTACTTGTTTTACTTTCCGGCTTAAAAGATTTTTTGCTGTGTTGATACCCGCTGCAGCAGCTTGTGCTTTTAAAGAAGGGTCAAGTGTGGTAAGCTCCATTAACTGCAAACTATTATCGGCAGAGTTTTTTGCTACATCTCTACTGATAGAACCAGGAATATAAATACCAGGTAAGCCATCCATATCGTACAATTCTAATTTCACAGGGAACAGTTGATTTTTGTAGCGGATAGAGTTTATTTCTGCTTCCAGCCGCTCATTATTCAGCGATGCAATACCGTTGACGGGGGTGCCTTTTGGAATGAGAATCCCGTTAATAAACACATCTGTAAAAAGCCCTAACTGAATAACAGCGCCGTTTACTAATGACTGGTTACTGTACACCACCGCTTCAATAGCAAAACCCTCAACAGTTTCCTCTGTTTCTTTTGAGGCTCCCAAAAATTGATTGTTGCTGTTTGGCTTTCTTTTCATAGTATCTATCAATGAAACATTTGCCAACTTGCGTGAAGTTGAGACAGCAAATACTACCTGTTTTTGCTGTAAAGATTTTTCTTTGAGTTTATCTTTTACCCGTTGCGGATGCTGTATATCTAATATCTTTTCTAAAGTTCCATTGAGTTGTTGCATTTCAGGGTCGCCAGTATTGGTTTTATCCATAGTCAGCATCGTATTTTCAAGCCTGTCAACTTCACTTGAAAATTCATCACCCTGATTGGACGATGGCACCTCATTATTATCTTTTGTTTCTGTTTCAGGCTGTTTGTTAATTTCCTTTTGCAGCAATGATAATTTTTGCAATAGTTTTTGTTCAGGATTATTTGACGATGTTTCGTAAGGCGATGAATTGAGCCGTTGCTTGTATTTAGAAGCTGAGTTTTGTGTAAGCAGTTCCAATTCGTTTACCGGTATATACCCAGTATCTTCTTTTTGCTGATAATACGGGTCTGTCCGCATCCATTCTTCCAGCTTGGCAGAATCCTTATCAGCCTTATCATAGAAACTTAGTTTGTCTGTTAAGTTCTCATCTTTCATTTTAGCATCGGGCAGGTTTAGGTTTAACCCTTGTTGCTTTACTGTAGCAGTCTGTTCCTTTGCCTTGCCACCGCCTAATGCCCAAAATGCCATTGTGAGAAATGGTATTACCAATAAAGGCAACACAAGCATCATTTTTCGTTTCCGCAGGAAAGCCTGCGACCTTTGCACACTGCTCATACACTTCATTTTTGTTTTTGTGATAAATAAACTTGTTCCAGCACCTGCACACTATCCATCAAACCCGGCCGGGCCTGCAGAATGCTGTCGTATTCGTTCGTTCTATTCAATTTTAAACTGTCCATATATTTTTTAAAGTCCTGTATTTGTAAATAGGTTTGTTCATCTACCCTTGCATCCGGCATTACAGTCTCATCTCCCGTTTTATTAAAGTGCTTTGGAATATCCATTTGCTGCACTTCAAAAGCTTTCTGATTTCTTTCCGGACTGAAAACACCGTTTACAATAAGATAAATACTATAGCCACCTGCGGAAACGCAGAAAAGTATCAGTATTAGTTTTAATCGTTTAAAATCTGTTTTCATAAATATCCTGTTCATCTTTTCTGCAAATAGCTGTTGTGCTTTAATGCCGACACCGGCAATTTTGCCAGCCACTTTATCAGACATGGTAGCTTTATCATCTAACTGAACCTCTTTCTTTTTCTTTTTGAACAACCACATACTACCGGTTTTGAATGTTGATGTCAGCATTTTCCAACGTCCGCCATTTTTCTATTAGAAACCCATGTGAATTATTATCACTACGGGAAACATTCCTCAGGTATCCTTCGGTAATAAGACTCCTGGTGACAATGGTGGTGGGGCGAATAATTTTCTGCTCACCCTTATACCTGAAATAAAAGGGATAAACATCTATGTTGATTATGATGCTGTCCACTTTAATTTCCTGGCTAATGTTTCCTGATATGAGGTTAGAGTAATACCCATTTTCTTTCAAATTGTCGTATTGTTGTTTTGCTGAATTATCCGCCAAATACAAAGCTTTTGTGATGTTTGCTTGTATCACTTTATCATCCGGGTCGAGTGAGAAGAAAAAATGATGGAACATTTTTACATGGTCTTTTGCTTCAACTGGAATATTATCCTTTCTGTCGGCTGCATAAGCTTCCAGCGCCTTGCCATTTGCCAGTATAAAAACTTTGTTCTGAGATTGTGAGGACAACTGATAGCTTTTGTAAGCAATAAAGAGAGATATGATAACACAGGCAGTTAAAAATGCCAGGCTGAATAAGCGGATATACCGAAAAGCCGTATCTATATTTTTTGTTTTCTGAAACATCACTCACACATTTTCTAAACCCACAATTGTTTATTCTGCAATTATTCTACCAAGAAGGGGAACTGTGTGGTAAATGAGGTAGGGCTAACTGTTGCGTAAACACTTAGCTAAGTGAATATCCTTAACTTCATAAATCAAACATTATCGAAAATTTAATGAAAACTGAACCAATCACTACACGGCAGATTTCGAAGAATCAGTTTAATATTTTTATGCTGTTTACAAGGCATCCTACAGTGCAACATTTTGCAAGGGAGTTAGAATACTATTCAAATGAAGACAACTCTATTTTAGGAGTGGTTCTGTTAGATTTATATGACAGGGATTTTAGTTATGTGCTTTTGGTGAGAGATGAAAACAGGCAATTTCGGGAGTTTGACACCAAAGTGAGTTTTGCCGGCAAAGCTGAAGCCGTAGATATGCTGAGTAATTCCATGAAGTGGCATACAGCACAGAATCTTAAATCTGTTGTGCATAACCTGCCAGAAAGAGGAATGGATTTATTTAACATTGTAGTGAATCAGGAAAAAATTCATCCCTATTTTACAAGACTTAATGAGGATACTCAATTTATCCCTTCAAAGAGGGCTATCATAGAAATTGCCAATCACCTTTCTGATATTGACGGAAATTTCATCGAACAATTTCAGTCGCTAAATGGATTTGATGCCAGGCTTTGGGAAATTTATTTGTTTGCCTCGCTAACTGAGCAAGAGTTTTTAGTCAATAGAAAGCATGAACGACCTGATTTCATTATTCAAAAATATGATGCTGAAATTGGAGTTGAAGCTGTTACATTGGGAAGGGATAAAAACAATCCGCCAACCTATTTGCCTAATGAAGAAAAATTAACGAGGCCGGCAGATATTTTGGCAAAAATTAAAAATGAAATACCCCTTAGATATGGGAGTACCCTTTTTTCGAAATTGAGTAAAAAATATTGGGAATTATCACAGTTAAAAGACAAGCCATTTTTATTGGCTGTAGCTGACTTTCATGATGATTTTTCAATGACCTGGTCATACATTTCGTTGGTTGAATATTTATATGGGCAAAGAGAGGAGTTAATTGTTTCAGAAAATGGTTCCGCTTTTACTAAGACTGAAAAGATAACACACTATACCAAATCTACAGGGGCAAAAATAAATTCGGGATTCTTTTTTGAGCCAGATTGTGAAAACATAAGCGGCGTATTATTTAGCACTACAGGAACAATTGCTAAGTTTACGAGGATGGGCATTCAGGCAGGATTTTCATCCAGCAAACAAAAAGTATTGAGAGTTGGCGACCGGTATGACCACAATTCTAACTCATTTAGTCCAATATCGTTTTCATATATGGTTGATGAAAATTGTACTGAAACATGGAGTGAGGGGTTAAATCTATTTCATAATCCCAATGCTAAACATCCCATTGATATGGATTTGTTTCCAAACATCGCTCATCATAAACTTAGCGGAGAGCAACTAATTAGCTGGGCTCCTGACTTTCATCCTTTCTCTTCAATTAATATCAATGCAATAGTCAAATAAAGACTAGCTTACAATTAGTGCTTATAAAATAATTTGATTATCAATACGTTAAGTTTATATTTGCATGAATTTTAAATGAAATAACAGTTATTCTAATAAAATTAGTGTACATTTGTGCTGTAAAGAAAAGGTATATGAGCAGGTTACAACAATTAAAAAGGCAATTAAAGCCGGGTGAGGTTTATCGCCGTACTGAGCTTGCCAATTGGTCTAAATCAGTTGACAGGCACCTGGATGAATTGGTGCAGGAAGGGACTTTGCAAAAATTGTCTCAGGGGCTGTACTATTATCCAAAAGAAAGTGCCTTTGGCAAAACACCACCTGATGAAAATGTGCTGGTGGAAAGTTTTTTAAAGGACCATCGGTTTTTGCTTACCACACCTAACGTATATAACAGCTTGGGTGTGGGTACCACTCAATTGTATAATGTAAGAACAGTTTATAATCACAAACGCCACGGGGAGTTTAAGCTAGGTAATAAAACATTTCAGTTTAAGGTAAAACCTCACTTTCCTAAAAAAATAACACCCGAATTTTTATTGGTTGACTTGGTAAATAATCTTGAATCCTTAGCAGAAGATAGCAGCGAAGTATTGAAGAAAGTAGCTGACAAAGTTGAAGTGATGGATAAGAAAAAGCTGAAACATTCAGTAGTTGAATATGGCAGTGTAAAGGCAAAGAAATTATTTGCTCCATTACTACAACCTCATACACTTTAATATGGCTGAAGACTATCTGCATAATCATAAAGACTTTTCAGACTTGCTGAATATATTGGCAGATAAAAATAATTTACTGCCCGGGCTTATTGAAAAGGATTACTGGATTATGCATGTACTGTATGGATTGAAGAAGCAGGGCTTGGATTTTGAATTGAAAGGCGGAACATCTTTATCAAAAGGCTATAAAATTATAGACCGCTTTTCAGAGGGTATTGATATTCATATAAAACCACCTGCAGATTTAGGAGTTGAAGAAAACCCTGCCAAAACAAAACCCAGTCATATAGAATCGAGAAAGAAATACTATGACTGGCTTGCGGAGAATATAAAGATTGATGGTATTGTTTCTGTAAAAAGAGATACAGCGTTTGATGATGAAGCATACTACCGCAGCGGTGGCATCAGGCTTTTGTATGAAAGCAAAACAGAAAGCATAGAAGGTGTGAAAGAAGGAATATTACTGGAAGCAGGTTTTGATACTGTAACTCCGAACAGCAACCTCACAATAAGTTCATGGGCTTATGATGAGGCTTTCGGTAATGACAGTATCAAAATCACCGATAACCGGGCGGTTGGCATTATTTGCTACCACCCCGGTTATACTTTTGTAGAGAAGTTGCAAACTATTGCCACCAAATTCCGGCAGGAACAAGAGGACGAAAAAGAACGGCCAAATTACATGCGACAGTACTATGATGTAGCCTGCCTGTTAAAGAATGAATTGGTGCAGCAATTTATAGACACTGATGAATACAAAACCCATAAAAAGAAAAGGTTTCCTGCAAAAGATTTGGCAATACCGGTAGCAGAAAATCAGGCATTTCTTTTATCGGATGCTGTCCTACGGGATGCATTTAAGAAGCGATACGAAAAAACAAACAAGCTTTACTACAAAGGCCAGATACCATTTGACGACGTAATGAGCATCATCCAAACCAATATTGGAAAGCTGTAGTTATGTTTTCCCGCTCAGCTTATCCTTCATATAATTGCTTCCACCACCACTATTACCTTCTTTAAAATATCCTTGTGAGGCACCTGCATCGGCCATACTATTGGCAATTTTATTATACCCGCCGCCGAGTGCATCTCTTGTCATTGAGGCGCCGCCTGCAGCAACAGTACGGCTGGATCTACTCATCATATTCGTAACCTTATACAACAAAGTATTTCCGCCACCGGCATGTATTATGTAATTTGCTACTGATGGGACGGTGAAATAACCAATGATGCCAATAATCATAAAAATAAGATAGGCCGTATCTGTAGTGCTGAAAAAAGTATCGCCGTTTGTTGCTATCTGCTGCAAATCTTCTTTCAGCATGTTTTCCTGAATTTTTCCCATAATGCCGCCAAAGATATTTGCTACCGGCAGCCATAAAAAGATGTTAAGGTAACGGGCTATCCAAACAGTAAGCGTATGCTGAAAGCCATCGAATACTGCAATACCAAAAACCAATGGGCCAAGAATTGCCAGCACAATTAAATAAAACGTTCGGATGGTATTGATACAAAGAGCAGCAGCTTCAAACAGTACTTTTAACACTTCTGCCATCCATTGTTTTATCGAATTTCGAAAGTTATAAGAGAATTTAGCAAAGGCGAATTTTATATCATTACCAATGCTTTTTAACCAGCCCTCTTTTTTATCAGCGTAATGATACTTGTACCATTTATCCCTGTCACCTGAACCATTAGGCCCTACATACATCTGCCAATAAGCTGTTTTCTTAATGGCTTCTTCTTTCATCTCCAGCAATTTTGCCACGGCTTTATCTGAGTCCGTTACCATTGCTGCTGTAGCTGTAACGGTTGGCTTCATTACCCCGTTAATCATAGCAATAACAGAGGGGAATATCAACACTGCAAAACCCAATACAAATGGCCGAAACAGCGGATAAAAATCAACCGGCTCAGCCCTTGCAATATGCCCCCAAACTCTTGAGGCAATATACCAGGTTGCAGCAAAGCCGGCAATACCACGACCTACAGCAATGAGCCTGCTGCAAAGCGGCATCATATCATCGTACAATTTTTCCAGCACTTCATGCAGGCTGCGGATTCTGTTAGCCATGCCCTGGGCTTCTACTAAATGAGGAATCAGCAATACAACGATGGCAATACAAAAAACTCTTACACACATTTTCATACTCACTTATTTTTGAATGGAAATTCTATTTTGCCAGCCCATACAATTTGCGGTTCAATTCTATTTCTGCTTTTTCCGCTTTGCGTTGCAGTGAAAGCAAATTGGTATTGTTGGTAAATTCTTTAAGAAAGGAATACTGTTCTTCCACCGACAAATAGATCTTATCAATAGCTTGCAGCCGTTCATCATCACTCATCCGCAGTTTGCCGGATGTGATGACCATTGACAATTCATCCAAGCTTTTTAAACTTTCATTAAACAGGTTGCTGTACACTTTGCCGAGGTAATCAATTTCTGCTATTGTAAACTGTTTCTCTTCTTTAAACCGGTTAAAGGCAAGTTTATATTCTTTAGCCATGCGTAGTTGATAGCTGATAATATCTGCAATACGTTTATACTTTTTAACTGCCGGGCTTACCTGCATTAAGCCATCCAGAAAAGTCTTGTGCAGATTAAAGTTTCCCTGTGAAATATTTTTTACTGCCGTATATCCTTTGAAGATAATTTGATAGCCATCCTTCATATTTTTCAAAATCTTTCTAAACTGTGAAAGCTTTTCAATGTTAAGCAACAGTTGCTGCACTTCTTCACTTTGAGCTTTTAACTGGAAACTCATACTGCATATAATTAAAATCACAATCAGCTTTTTCATTTTATTCCATTTATAAGTTTAGAACGGTTGATTTCCATTTGCTCACCCAAACGCTGTAGGGCCAGTATGCCCATATCTTCGCCGAAGGAACAGGTAAAAGAATATTTACCCTGTACATCGGCATATAACCGGTCAATCAGTTTCAATCTTTCATCATCCTTCATTTCCAATTTGCCTGATGTAGTTACCAGAATTAATTCTTCTACTGTTTTCATACATTCATCCAGCAGGTTATCAAATACCTGTTTGCAGTAATCCATCTCAGTTTCTGTAAACTGTTTTGTCTCCCTGATTTGCTGAAGGGTGCCTTTTGTTTGTTTGATGATTTTGACCTGGTAAGCAATTATATCCGCCACCTTTGCATACCGACGAATGGCAGGGTTTACATTTTTGAGACCATTGAAGAAATCACGGTGCAGGTTAAGGTCGCCATTTTTTATGTTTCGGATGGTATTAATCCCTCCGGTTACAATATTGTACCCTTTTTTTGCATAGCCAATATAAACCTGTAATGCTGCAATTTGTTGCAGCAGGTATTTTTTTTGAGTAGCTTTTTGATTAAGCCATTCATCTGCGGTTTGGGCATTTGATGACAAAAAAGCAAACGGCACCACTGTTGCTAATAGCAATATCCTTTTCATACATCACATTTTCTTTCTTCACATTATTGTTTAACTAACGTCTTATGCCGTACAGTCTTTTTACATATTCAATCTCACCCCGTTCACTTGCCCGTTGAATGCTAAGCATCTTGTTCTGATTGTTGAAATCTTTCAAATCAACATACTGTTGCTCCAGGTTATCGGAAACTGTGTTGATTATCTCCAACCGCTTTGCATCAGTCATCTGTGTGGTAAAGGCATTTACCACTAAAAACAACTGGTCAATACTTTTGAGGCTTTCGTCCATCATGCCGGAGTATATATTGAACATATAATCCAGCTCTTCGGCAGTAAAGTTTTTATCTTGCTTAAATAAAGCCCAGGCGCCTTTATATTCGTTTACCATTTGTACCTGCCGTTCTATAATATCTTTTACCCGGTTATAATAAGCCAGGGCAGCTTTTACTTTTCGTAGTTCCTGAAAATAATCATCATAAAGCTTTCGCTGCTTTTCCACCCAATCTTTAATTTCATGGAGTTTCAACTGGCTCATTTTATTTTCCAAAGTCTTCTGTGCATTCTGCAGCCAGATGGTTTTGTTCTGCAGTCGCTGCATCTGAAGGTCAAGAGCTTTGATAACTTTTTTTACTGCTGCCTTAATAATGTCCATAATAGGAATTTGAGCCTTGGCTTCCTGTATTGGCAAAAACATACAGCACATACTCAACCCCACAACTGCCAATATTTTTTTCATACACTGTTATTTTAGTTTTTTAAACTTATTGGTTCCATCAAATAGTAATTTCTCCTTTATATCAAATGAGTAATGGTCTAAGGTTTCAGCCTCTTCCAGTAATTTTGTTTCAGCGTTGTAAATCCCTGATGTTTCTTTCACTTTATATTCAGGAACATCGGCTTCGCCTCCTACCTGCCTGATGTAATGCCAGCGATTTTGAATTTTAAATTCCTTGGCTGTAGGATTTTGAATAGTGATAACCAAAGTGTCAAATTCTTTCCCAAATTCATTTTGCCCGGTTCTTACATAGGTGCCAGGTATAAATTCCATAGTTTCATCTTTGCTACTCGTACTGCAGCCGGTGATAATTAATGCTGCTGAAAGGATAATGAATACTGTTTTCATGTTATCAGTTTTTGGAGTGAATAATCTCGTCTGCTAAAGCCTTAATCCCTTTTTCAATATCTCCACTAAACTTTGCTGCATAAGCCTGTACTTTCACTTTTTCCTTTTCCTCTGTTGTATAAGCCAGGTATTCTTCCGGCGATACCTCGGTACGATAGACTTTACTCAACACACCACCCAAAGAAATAAAGACCTCTTTATATTTTTTAGTCGGGTCGTTGGCTTTGTTGATAGACAATACCAATGCCTTTTCTTTTTCAGTCAATCCCAGCAATTCCTGTATCTGTTCAAATTTGTTCTGATATTTGCTTTGGTCTAATAATATTTTGCAATCGCTATTGTTAATAATTGCCTGCTTTACCACTGGTGAACTGATAATATCTTCCACTTCCTGAGTAACTACAATCGCTTCGCCAAAGAACTTTCTCACTGTTTTAAACAAATACTTAATATACTCTGCCATCCCTTCTTTTGCAATTGCTTTCCAGGCTTCTTCAATCAGTATCATTTTGCGTATGCCTTTCAGCTTCCTCATTTTGGAAATAAATACCTCCATAATGATAATGGTTACTACAGGAAACAGAATCGGATGGTCTTTTATGTTGTCCAGTTCAAATACTATAAACCGTTGCTGCAATAACTCCAGATTCTCTTTTGCGTTCAGCAGATAATCAAACTCTCCGCCTTTATAATATGGCCGCAGCACATACAGAAAGTTAGACACATCAAAATCTTTATCTTTTACATTGTCGCCTTTCAGCACCGCTACAAAATCATCTTTCAAAAACTCATAAAAACTATCAAAGCATGGGAAAATGTTTTTATCTTTTTCTACTTTCTCAAAATATAACTGCAAGGCATTTGAAAGGGCTACATATTCGCTGCGGTTAAAGGTTTCATTATCTTTTTTCCAAAGAGCTAATAAAAGTGTTTTAATACTTTCTTTCTTTTCTGTATCAAGCACATCTCCTTCACCAATATAAAACGGGTTAAACTTAATAGGTTTGGTTTCGGAATAGGTGAAATAATATCCATTGACCATATCGCACAAGCCTTTGTAACTATGACCCACATCAACCAGCACAACATGTGTGCCTTTTTCATAGTAGCTCCTCACCATGTGGTTGGTAAAAAAAGATTTTCCGCTCCCTGACGGGCCGAGGATAAACTTGTTTCTATTGGTACAAATGCCCTTCTCCATCGGCTCATCAGAAATGTCCACATGAATTGGTTTGCCGCTTAACCGGTCGCCCAAACGGATGCCGATGGGGCTTATGGATGAACGATAATTTGTTTCCAGATTGAAGAAGCAACAAGCTTGTGGACTGAAGGTGTCAAACGTATCATTCATAGGAAAGTCGGCAGCATTGCCCGGAATGCCTGCCCAGAATATTTGCGCCGAACCTTCGGTTTCCAATTTAGGTGTAGCATCCATTTGGGTAAGTGCCGATGAACACTGGTTTCTAACATTCTTCAAGTCTTCTTTGTTATCTGTCCATGCTAATAAATTAAAATGAGCTTTTACAGGTAATCGTTGTTCACTGATGGCTTCGTTGAGAAAATCATCTGTTGATTGTTTTGAAATTGCATTCTCCCGGCTGTAAGCAGAAAGTGATTGCAACCGAAGTCTTTTACTTTCCAACTTTTGCATTGTTTTCTGCACATCCTCAATAAATACATACTGGTTGTAGATGTGATTACAGCTAAGCAACTGCCCGATGGGTGAAGCAAAGCCAACACTGAATTTTGTTTTGTCGGTAGAGTACTTATCATAGTTAATCCTTGAGCCACATAATGCCGGCACAAATTCTGCGTCTGCCATTGTATAAAGCTGGCAATGGTTTTCTCCAATCTTCCAGTCGGGCTTAAACTCAATATCTCTTAATAAAACTGAATCACTCCCAAGATTGAGATAACGAAAAATAAAATCGGCCAGGTGTTCATTATCAATTTGCTTCATGCTTACAAAACCACTATCGGTTACTATCTTTTGAAACTGACCCACATGATTCATAAAATCATGAAAGTGTTTGGGCTGTAAGGTTTCTTCGGGAACAATCGTTCTTCGTAACAGGCTGCTAAAAATAGATGATGATGCTTTTCGGTTGGCGGGTTTTTTTGTAAGCATTATATAACAGCGATGGTCTAAGTACGGCCTCTCATTAAAAAAACGGTCGCTGCTTCTGGTAAGGAAACTATTGTCTTCCTGAATAAACGAAGGCTTATACTTTGCTTCGGTAAACCAATCCTGCTTATGCAATACACTATTGACTGGTAAAACTTTTATGGCTTTTATCCAGGCATGATGAAATGCTTCATATTCGTCATTGCTCATAGTGAACAATTCAGGTAACTGCACATCAAATACAACTGTCACATCACCCATTTTGGAAAGGATGGCATTGTTTTCAATAGAATAAACCGGCAGTATCTCACTCAGATTTTTCATTCAATAATATCTTTTTCAGCTTCACTTTAGAATAACTCTTTACAACATTTGGCACCGACCGCTTCGCTATCTTCTTCATCATACCATGTTCGCCATAAGTGCGGCTCAGTTTATAAATACGCATAAATAAAGCGGTAGTCAACACCGCAATAAAAGGCAAACAAAAGAAGATACCCAGGCCGCTGATGTAGAGTATTGCAAAAAGTATCAGCAATACCACTAAGCCGCCACCCAGGTACCAGATATATTGAGCTTTTAACCCCTTGAACTCAATACTGCGGTTGATGCCTTTGTTGATTTGATAGACGGAGGACATAAATGCAATTAAAGCAAAGAATTTGCCAAAATCGATATTAACGGTATAATACCAGTAGGACTACCACAGATTAAACTCTCATTCCTTTTGATTTTATGTCATCAGTCTTTTTCTTTGGCAATAATGATTTCTTAGAGTCGGTACTGTTGGTATTAATCTTTATTACGGGTGCTTCAACTGCTATTTCAGTCTCTTGTTGCTTCATCTGTTTCTCCTGAATCTTAATAGAAATCTCTCTTTCTAATTTCGAAACATCTTTCTTCAACTGTCCCAATTCATCTTCCTTTTCAAACGGCTTTTCAACAATCCTTTCGAGCATCGGTATATTTTGTTCCAGTTCCTGCAATGTCTTTTGATATTTTTCTTTTAATGATTCAACACGGTCGATTGCATTTAAAAAGTACCGGACTGCCAGTTTTGGGTTATCAATATTTATATGTCCCTGGTTCCAGGAATATTTAATGCCGGTTTGTTTACTTTCAGCATAAAACACATTACTGTATTTATATTCAAATAGGCCCTTGTTTCCATAAGTTTCTTTTTGCCTGCGGATGTATAAATCAAACCCATAAAGGTTACCAATTATTTTATTGTCGTCTTCGCCAATACCAGGCTTCCATGCAGAATAAAGCCTGATAAGATGATTACCGACAGCTTCTGCATCAGCCTTGCTTAACTCATCTATCTGAACAGGATTATTCTTTATTCCTTCTTTGTCGTAGGTTAATTGACTTTTATATTGCCTTTCATCAAGGATAAGTTTATCTAAAGTCTGAATCGTTTTCCCTTTTTCTTCCTGTAAATTTTCCAACTTAAATCTTGAACGAAATACTTCTTTATGATGGGCATTGCGTAAACTCTCCAAAACTGCAATCTTCTTTTCCATCTTTGATTTTTCCAAAAGTGTTGTATCGCCGGATAAGATGGCGATGTATTCAGAAAAATTCAGTCCACTTTTTTCATCAATACTTCCTTCATCAATTGTTCTTACATTCAGTTCGCAATTCTTCATCTGGCTGATAAAGGTTTGCTTATTCTTCAAGAGGTTGAATTTGTAGTTATCCAAAGATTGCTCAACTGCATAAATGAAATTCTTGACCTTATTATTGTAAAATTCTTTAGCAACAATATTTCCCTGCCTTGCGCCACGGCCATCCCTTTGTTCCAATTCAGATGGTTTCCATGGAATATCCAAATGGTGCATGGCAACTACTTTCGCCTGCACATTTAAACCAGTTCCTGCTTTTTCGGTACTGCCCAACAAAATGCGGATGTCGCCATTATTCATTTTGCGGAATAGTTCCGGCTTTTGCTTATCTGTCCAATCATGAACGAAAGTGATGTGATGAGAAGCTACTTTAAAATCAGTGATGAGTTTTTCTTTAAGGGCATCATAAATATTAAATTCATTAGGTTTAGGTGTGCCAATATCGCAAAACAAAATTTGAGTACCCCTGTGTTCTTTGCTTTGCTCATATATTTCCGCCACTTTTCTTGCACAAACATTTACTTTGTTGTTAGGATGGTCGCCGTACTTACCGGAATCAATCAACCGCATATCAGCCGCCATCTTTTTAGCATAGTTGGTGGCAATCAACATCCGGCCTTTGTCTTCCTCATCTGTTAGTCTTGGTCTGCCGATTAATTCCCCGTCACCCGTTTTAGCAAACTGCATCAATAGTTTTGTAAACTCCTGTTGGTCCGGTGTGGGTGGGATATTGACTAACTGTTCGTCAATATCCGGCTTGTCCAAATTGATATGCTTCGCCGTTTTATAATCTGTAATCTCATTATAAAATAAAGCCAGCTCCGGCACTTTTATAAAATGCCTGAACCGTTCTTTAGCAATAATTTCATTGGCAACAGAAAACTCAAAATCCGTTGTTTTCTTTGCAAATACCGCTGCCCAGGCACCAAAGTTTTCAATCCGCTGCCGTTCCATTTCTTTTGGCCGCAGGTATTTAAATAGCAGGTACATTTCAGCAAGGCTGTTGCTGATGGGTGTACCCGAAAGAAAAGTTGCACACAGGTCGCTGTTAAATCTTGTTTGCAGTTCCCGTATAGCAAACAGCATATTCAATGCTTTCTGGCTGCCTTCCTTGTTGCCAAGTCCAGCAACCATGTCATGTCTTGTTGTGTAAGTGAGATTTTTAAATTTATGGGCTTCATCTACAAATAAGTGGTCAACACCTAAATCCCGGAAGTTGATACCGGCATCTTTCTTTTCTTCGATATTCTTTCTTATTTCCTGCAACTTAACACCCAGATTTGTTTTGCGTATTTCCAAGCCTTTCAACATACGGCGGGAGATTTCACCACTCATATCTTTTATGGTATGTAAATCCCTTTCTACATTATCCAGTTCAGCTTCTATAATTTGTTTTTGTATTTCGGGGCTTTGTGGAATTTTACCAAACTGGTCATGGGTCAAAATGATGCAGTCCCAATTATTGTTTTTGATTTCATTAAACAACCGCATCCGTTTTGTTGGAGTAAAATCATTTTCATCTGGTACCAATATTCTTGCGTTAGGGTATGCTTTCCGATAAGTATCTGCAATCTGCCGCACATTGGCTTTCAATGCCAGTATCATGGGTTTATTGGCAATATGCAGCCGCTTCATTTCATTGGCGGCTACTACCATTGTTAATGTTTTGCCGAGACCTACTTCATGGTCAATTAATGCACCTCTATTCTGTACAATTCGCCAAACAGAGTTCTTTTGCGAACTGTATAAATCATCAATGCCTAATCTTTTTCTGTCTAATCCCGGAAACTGCAAATGCCTGCCATCATATTCCCGCAGCACATAGCAGTTGAAAGTATCGTTGTATAATGTTTCTAATTCCTTCTTATCCCCGTCTGGTAATTCTTTCAACCAGTTAATAAAACCGTTACGTATAGATTCTATTTTCTGATGGGCCAATTGTATGGCTTCGCTATCGGGTACTCTTACGGCTTTATCACCAGTTCCAATTTCATAAGTGTAAAAGGGAGTGGTATTTTCTAAAGCATATTCCAATAGCGAATCGCCGTAAGTTGTTTTTCCACTCTTTGGTGTTACCGCATATTCCTGGTTGATTTTAGCATTGGACAGCCGTGCCTTTACTTTGAAAGTATCTAAAGATGGAAAATAATTTACTTCGGTATTTAGTTCAAACAGATATGAAGCAAAGCGATTGTAGTAGTCAAGAGGAATCCATCTCTCCCCAAGGTTAAAATCGAGCAATTCAAATGGAATTTTTTCCGGTTGTATTTTTTGTAAGGCCTGAAGGCTTTTAAGCAGTTGAATATTGTCAGGATTTTTCTCTACGACTTCTGTAGCTGCTTTTAATTTGAGTACCACATTGCCGCTTAACAATTGGTCTGCTGTGTCCCATTGCAATGTGGAAGGATTAAGATAAATATGATTGCCCAATGCTTCAACTGTTTCAGGCTCTGTGCTGTCAGTAGCGGCTGCAATAAATTCAATATCCACTTTGCCTTTATCGTTCAGGCTTTTTGCCAATGCTTCTAAAGGGTTATCCGTTGTAAATACTTCCTGCTTTGGTAGTAAGGATTGAGTGAGTATATCGGCCTTCACAAATTGTTCGCCTTCTTTTCTTTCTAATGAGGAAAGCATGGTTAATCCAAAAGCTTCATCTTTTAAAATCCGCTGGCGGTTGATGGATGAGTTCAGCAGGCCGTATCCTTTTGTTAATGATTCGTAAGCTCCATTTAGTTCTTTTCGTAAATCATTATGTTCTGTTTGTCCAGTTGTTTCTTTTTCAAACAAATCGAAATACATATCCCTTACCGCAGCGTATTGTTGGTAAAAGCCCAGGTCTTTTTTATCATGCAGGCTTGGCATAAAGACAGGCTTGCCGCCATCTGATGCCATGTAAGAAACAAAGCCTACTCTGCTATTGTGTACAATCAGTGTTCCTTCTTTGTGGAGTGGATTGAAGTCCTTTAGTGTTTCCAATTTATCATTATCGCCTAATGAAATATGAAACATGGACTCACCGTCATTGTTAAATTGCTGGTCATAATTTTTCAGTGTATTGGTTATACCAGCCAGTTCATGTTGCAGTAAAGCCGCATTCATCCAATTAGCAGTGAACTGCAATTCTTCGGCATTAGAGTAAAGCTTATAAACATATTGTTTGAAGGCCGTTGATTTAGCTGTCATCAATACAATTAGCTCATGCTCCGGTTTGTCTTTAGTACGGATTATGTTTAAAATCCTCGCTGTCTTTTTATCAACTACTGTTGCATCAGCCGGATTAATGTAAGCCGCAGCCCGGTTAATGGTATTAGAGAAACCTGTATCAAACAAACCTAACTGCACAGAAGAGTTGTCGGGCTTATTTTCGGGTATTTCAGTGTAAGTAAGTTGCTTGCCTTTCGGCTTTTCAATTTGCTTAATTACTTGTTTGAATATTTCTGCACTAAATCTTATATCAAATCCTTCGCTGATAGTTTTGCTTAATGCCGGCGCAATCAAATTAATGTCGCCGGTTTGCCAGATGGTTTCATGTGCCTTACCGTACTGGTCCTGGCCTGGCTTTATCTGATTGCCCAGAATTATTTCTGGATGCAATACGATGTATTGATTAAGTGAATAGTTGCCGAATTCGTTTTGCTGTTCAACTGTATTTAGTAACTGTTTTTCTTCTGCGGAAAGTGATTGTTTGATTTGATTTTTTTGAACAATCAATAAATGACTTGGTGCTTCTGTGTTGCCTGTTTCCTTCATCAGGTTATCCGGCATTACATTCAAGCTGATGAAATCTGCATGATTGAAAAGATATTCCCTTGCAATATGGTTAGATGGACTGTTAAGAAAAGCATCGGTTGTTATATAAGCCATCAAACCACCATCTTTCAACTTATAAAGTCCTTTTGCAAAAAAGTAATTATGAATTTGATTCTTCAGATCTTTTTCCTGTATGCTTTCATCATACACTTTAAAATTGCCAAAGGGAATATTGCTAACCACTAAATCAAACTGTCCATTTTCCGAAGCCGTGGTTTCTTCGAAGCCTTTAATTTGAACAGTAGTAGTAACAGGAAATGAACTGCCTAATGCAGTTAACACTTTACCGGTTAAAAAATCTTTTTCTACAGCATTGACAGTTTGTAATAATGGGAACGCCGCCGCCGCTTCTGCTACAAACACACCAGCACCACTGCTTGGTTCATACATAGCAGTGGGTTCAATCCCCTTCTCTTTAAAAATAGTAAATAATGATTGCGGAATTATTTCGGGAGTATAGAAAGCGGTAAGGATACTGTTACGGATAGAATCAATTGCTTGTTTATATTCCTTCTCTGTAAGTTGCTGCTGTAATAATTCATGCAGTTCCATTATCTGCGGATGCAGTTTTAAATCTTCTTTGGATGCATTTTGCTTCTTCCATTCTTCTTTAGAACTATTCGGAAACAGAACTGCTTTTAATCCACCAAAACCTGAATAGTTCTTTAAAGCAGAAATCTGGTCAGCAGTTAATTGTTTTTCCGCTGACCAGTTTAAGGCAATACGAATAGCCTCAATATTGTCTTTAAGTTTCTGCTGACTGTTGTAACTCATTGCTCACATTTTCATTCACACGGTTACTGTCCAGGTATTCACTTACTGCACCGGTTATGGCATAGCGTATAAATTGGTTATCCTCATTTTCTTCTGCGAATCGTAAATCATCAAAAGTGGAGTTGCAATAGTTAATCATATTGACAACTTCATGCTGAAGCAATCCCGCTTGAAAAAGCAGATTATAGTCAGTTTCAAATTCAGTTTCCAGGATATTCAGTATGTAATTGTACCTTGATGGTCGAAGCTCTTTAGTAATCTCTTCAAGGCAGGTTTCTACAATTATATATTCTGGCTGGCTGCTATTTTTTAATTGCTTTATTAGTGACCCGGCAGTACTTACCTTATCATACAGCCATACACGGAGTTTATCTTCTGCTTCCAAGGAAAAGAGTATATCAGGATTGTTATCCCTGATATACTCGAGTAATTTGCCAATTAAGATTTCTTTCATACGCAAAGGTTTTTTATACACCAAAAAATGAACGGATAACGGTTGCTACAATTACCAAAAAAACACAACTACCAAACCAGGCCGCCGCCACTTTTCCAGTATCATGGTCACCGCTGTTCCATTTTTGATACACTTTTACTGCACCAATCAAACCAACAATGGCGCCAACCGCATACATCAGGTTAGTACCGGCAGCAAAGTAGCTTCTCACTTTAGTATTAGCTTCATTAATACCGGCATTACCATCTTGTGCCAGTGCTGCAACAGAAATCAGCAGTAGGAAAGTACTTGCTGCTGCGTACATCCGTTTTCTTTTGTCAATCACTTTTTTCATACTCTCTTTTATTTTTGGAAATTGAAGAATAAAAGAATGCTTCATTAAGCTAACTCCTCTGCACTTGATTTTCCTGCACATAGCTAATGAAGCATTACTTTTTTAAATCCACATATATTGAATGTCTGCCGTTGTAAACCGTTCAGGGTAATATTGAGCAAGCAAACCGGATAGTGCAGCTCCCAATTCCTGCTTATAATCTGCCGAATGTAAACCGGGATATTTTTCCACTATCAGCTTAATAGCAAAGAGTATTTCTTCTTTTGGGGCTTCCGGCTTCATTTCGCTGAGGTAAGCATTTGCTTCATCCCAAAACGGTTGAAAAATAGTACTGGCATCATCAATAATTTCTTTTGGTAAAAAGTCAGCATGATTGCTGGAAGTAAATTGCTTTTTAATTTCTGCTACATGAATAGGAGCGCCTTTTTCATCTATTTTTTTAATTCCTATAAGTGAAAGTATCTCCCAACGATAATATTTGTATGCTACATAAGTGTAATAGATAATTATTGATAACAACAGAGTGGAGAAGTATTGGCTCCATGGTATTGACTGTAACATGACCCGTTTGTATTTGGTGATGAATTTGTACTTGTAACTGGAATACAAAAACACTTCCAAAAACTGAAAAATGAAGATAGGTTCGGTAGGACTACCTTAATGAGGAAAAAGTATAGACAGGGAGTTAATCGTAATCAGTCCTGATTAATTCAGATGGAGAAATTTCCAAAGCTTTTGCTAACTGTAAAATTGTAGTGAAGGTTATATTTATTTGGCCTTTTTCAATTTTGGAAATTTAGCTGTTATCAATGTCACAGGCATACGACAGTTCCGGGAGACTGAGATTTTTCGCCACACGGAGCCTCTTAATATTTGCTCCCAATCTTTTTAAATTGCCTTTATCGCTTTGCCGAATCATTGTAAACTATGACTATCCCCCCCGATATAAACAAGCAACACTACCCACTTAGTGGAGCTCTGCGAGAAAGTATTGCCCACTTATTTTATTAATGATGAAGATAAGATTCCCCACCCTTATCATTGCAATCCCGAAAAGCAAGTGATTGCTTCACTTCGTTCACAAGGGAGTTTAGCTCAGTTGGCTTAGAGCATCTGCCTTACAAGCAGAGGGTCGGCGGTTCGACCCCGTCAACTCCCACTAAAGCGGGGGCATTATCAAAAACAGATAAGCCCCCCGTTTTTCTTTTGTTCTAAAACCATTGCCGGTTTCTTTTGATATTGAACTGATAATTTATTTTATACCTGACGTAATATTATTCCCGTTGTGCAGTTGAGTTAATGCACAACGGGATAGTGATTTTTATACTGATGCGACGGGAGTTTCTGTTATTACTTTAACCATTTTATCTTTCTTCTTTCCAAATCTTGCTTTTGCTGTATCAACTAAGTAATACATTATAGGTACAATCAGTAGCGTTAAAAACATAGAGCTTGTTAACCCGCCAATCAACACCCATGCTAACCCATTTTTCCATTCGGCGCCTGCACCAGTGGCAACAGCTATCGGCGTCATGGCAATTACCATAGCAATGGTTGTCATTAATATTGGCCTGAACCTGTCCATTGTCCCTTCAATAATAGCTTCCTTTAAAGAAGTGGCTTTTTCTTTGATGTGGTTAATATAATCCACAATTAAAATAGCATTCTTAATTACCAATCCTATGAGCATTATCATACCGAGTATAGAAAAGATACTCAGGTTTTGCATATTTAATGCTAATGCCAAAAATGCACCAATAATGGCAACAGGAACAGAGAACATTACCACAAAAGGATAAATGTAAGAATCGTATAACGCCACCATTATCAGGTAAACCAATACCAATGACATGAGTAATGCAGCTCCTAAACTTGCAAAAGATTCCGTTTGATTTTTCAAGTCGCCGCCCATTTCTACCGTAATCCCGGCAGGTTTTTTAAGTTCATCAATTTTTTTCTGAATTTCTGTGCCTACTGTACCTACAGGTTTGCCTACCACTTGTGCACTAATGGTAAGCGAAGTGATTTTATCAAGCCTTTCTAATTTAGTAGGGCCAGAACCTGGTGTTATTTCTGCAAACTGGCTCAGCTTTACCAACTGACCGGCGTTGTTCATAAAAGAAATGTTATTCAAATCTTCTCTGTTGCGGCGGTCAAATGCATCTAACCGGACATTAATATCGTATTCATTTTGCCCGTCTTTAAATTTATTGTCGGTGTTGCCGGCAAATGAATTTTGAAGGGTACCGCCTACAATACTCATATTTAAACCGAGGTCAGCCATTTTTTTACGGTCAATTTTTACACCCAGTTCAGGGTTACCGCTTTCTACAGAGCTGGAAATTTCTACTGCACCCCGAACATTTTGTACCACCTGTTTTATTATTTCTCCATAAGCAATAATACTGTCTAATTGGTCACCTTTTACAATTACCTGTATTGGGGCTGCACTGCCGCCTAACATGCCAACTGGTTTTGCTTTTAGTTCTATGCCGGGCAAGTTTTGAAACAATTCCCTTTTCACCATAGCCGCATACTCCGTACTGGTCTGTTCTCTTTTGTCAGAAGAAACAATTTTTACATTAGCACTTAATATGTTTGTTTCGCTGCTGCTGCCTATAGTGATAAATATATTAACCACTTCTTTATGTTTACGCAAAATATTTTCAATGCTATAGGCAATATGATTGGTTTGTTCAATGGTTGCATCCTTTGCCAGTTTTGCTTCTACAATAAACTCACCATTATCGCCACTGCTTGCGAATTCACTGCCAATAAAACCACCCCCCACTAAACTAAACGAGGCAATAATCAGTGCAAAAATCCCTCCTAATACCCAGCGCTTGTGCCCAAGGGACCATGTCAATAACTTACGGTAAAAATTATACAATGCCTGTTCTCCTTTTTCAAACCATACCAATGGCTGGTTGATTACTTTTTTTCTGTTGAGGTGTGTGAGTTTTGAAAGGCGTGATGCCAATAAAGGCGTTACAGAAAATGAAACAAACAAGCTGATTAAAGTTGCGGTTGCCACCACTATGGCAAACTGTCTTAATAAATCGGCTACAACGCCACTAACAAATGTGATTGGAAGAAACACCACTACAATTACCAATGTAATAGAAGTTACCGATATGCCAATTTCCTTCCAGCTTTTAACAGAAGCTTCCCGTGGCGTATTACCTTTTTCTAAATGACTGTATATGTTTTCCAGCACCACAATAGAATCGTCCACCAAAATACCAACAACAAGCGACAGTGCAAGCAACGTCATCAGGTTAAGGCTGAACCCTAATGAATACATCACAATAAATGTAGTAATGATTGACAGCGGAATAGATACCATAACAATAAAAGCATTGCGTACACTATGCAGGAAAAACAACATAATTACGGCAACCAGTACAATTGCCAATAACAAATCATGTATTACAGCGTTTGCCGCTTCTAAAGTAAAAACAGAACTATCGCTGGCTACTTCAAATTTAATATTGGCCGACTGATATTCTTTGGTTATTTCATCTAATTTTTTTAACACTAATTTTGATAACTCTACTGCATTACCATCTGTTTGTTTAGTAATGCTGATACCAACTGAAGTTTTACCATTTAATCTTGAAATAGTAGAAGGTTCGCTGGAAGCATCATTCACCTCGGCAACATCTTTTAAATAAATACTGCCGCCGGCTTTTGTAGTGCTTACTATCAGGTTTCTTAAATCCCCTACTGATTGCAAAGTACCCGAAAGCCTCACCTGAACCTGTGATGCATCGTTTTTTACTTTACCAGTGGGAAAATCGAGGTTGGCTGCCGATAATGCCTGGGTTACCTGCATGATTGAAAGGTTATATGTATTCAGCTTATCTGCATTTACATTTACTTTTATTTCCCTTGTTTCATTACCTGTTAATGTAACCGTTGCCACCCCATCCACACGGGACAGTTCGGGAATAATTTTATTATCCAGCACATCTGTAAACTCTGTTGGGGTAAGTTTGGAAGTAGCGCCAATTTGCATAATAGGCAACTCATCTAATGAAAATTTTCCTAATGCCGGCTCCTTTACACCATCGGGTAATTTAGAGCGGATGGCATTTATTTTTCGCTGTGCAGATTGTAAAGCCTCATCAAGATCGGCACCGTATTTTAAAGAAACTACAACTGATGAAACCCCTTCCATTGAAGAAGATTGCACCTGATCTACTTTTTCAACAGAAGAAACTTCGGCTTCAATTTTTTTAGTTACCGAACTTTCCACTTCGGATGGTGATGCACCGGGATATACAGTTGTAATTGTTATCACCGGTGAGTTAATTTTTGGCAGCAGCTCATAATTAAGGCTGCTGTAGCTCATAATACCAATCAATGACAGGATGGTAAATATCACTACTATAAATGACGGCCGTTTTACTGCTAATTCTGTTAAACTCATAAAAACATTTTTTTAATTGTTGCTGTTTGTAATTACCGGCTTTATTCATTATTCACACTCACTTTTTTACCTTCGGCTAAATTTATTTGTCCGGATATTACCACTTTTTCTCCTTCCCTTAACCCAACCGTTACTTCCACATCGTTGCCCAATGAACGGCCAATGGTGATCGCCCTCACTGAAACAGTATTATTGCTGTTGATAACATATACCTGTGCATCTTTTACAGAACCAATAAGTGCAGCACGGGGTATGGTGAGTGCCTGCGGATTATTTGCAGAAGAATCAAAAGTGGCATATCCATACATGCCTGAAAGGATTGGGTTTTCACGGGAATTGGCTACGCTTATTTCCACCTGAAATTTTTGAGAAGCATCGCTTTTTACATTCAGGCCAGTTACTTTTCCTGCAAAAACTTTAGTGCCATATACATCAGTTGTTACCGAAACATTTTTTCCAATTTTAATATTTTTAATTAGCTCACCTTGTTCAAGGTCAACTATTAAATTCATAGTACTTAAATCCACCAGGTCCAATATTTCTTTTCCTACGGTAACAAAACTTCCCTGTTCGGCATAAATATCATTTACAAAACCCGACATTGGAGCAGTTATTTCATAGTTGGATAATTGCTGTTTGATAGACGCAATATTGGTCAGGTTGGTTTGAACTTTTAGCTGATATTCTTCTGCCTGAAAGGTGCTTACGCCACCTGCTTTTTCCGCATTTGAATAACGTTCTGCATCTTTCTTTGCTTTTTCCAATTGGGCATACGCTGTGGACAGCTGACTTAAAGTCGCAGCATTGTCAATACTTGCAATCATTTGCCCCTTATGCACGATGCTGCCTTTTTTTACATACATTTTTACAATTTGCCCCTGTGCTTCTGCGGCTAATTTTAATTCCTTACGGGCTGCAAAAACACCACTTTGTTTCAGTTGGTTTTCTATATTTTGTTTGATGGCGGCTGCAGCTTTTACCGGTATTACATCAAATTGTTCGCTTTGTAATGCCGTATCGGTTTTTACAGCCATTGTTTTTTTGTTGCTTATTAATTTTAAGATAACCAATGCTGTTACTGCAACAGCTATTACAGCAGCGATTATTATTTTGATACTCTTTTTCATTTTTGCTTTTTTAAAATTTTTTTTTGGTAAAATTTATTTTACAAGTAATTCCATTTTTCCATTGACTTTTAAAATGTCAAGTTCTGTCAGCTTTATCTGCAATAAAGCAGTGAGGTATTTTGTTTGCGCTTCCTTAAGGCTTACCTCGGTATTGTTTAATTCCGTAAGGTTGGATATGCCCTGTTTATAGTTATTGTTCATGGTATTATAAACTGCTTCGGCCAGTTCAAGATTTGCTTTTTGGGCATCATAGCTTCTTTTGTTTTGGGCATACGTTTTTACGGCATTATTGTATTGCATTGCCAGTTGCCTTTCTGCCAGTTGCTTGTCAAGCTCTATAGATTTTACCTCTGTTTCTTTTTGCTTAATTTGATTTCGTTTTCTATAACCATCAAAAACCGGGATGGTTACATTGAAGCCAATCGCTGCAAAATCATTGGTGTTGATGTCTTTTATTTCATTAAACTGTGCGTTAATGCCATAATTGGCCGACAGTGATATTTTAGGGTAATACCCTGCCTTGATATTTTTAATCTCAATACCCTTTAATTCTTCCTGTACTTTTAAGAGCTTTAAAACCGGGTTATCCTTTGTTGTATTTTCTGAAATATAACCGGGTTCCTCTGTAACATTATCAGAAATCTGCAATGCCGAATCCAGGGGATAGCCCATATAAATTTTTAATAAATCTATCTGTTGCTGATAACCCAATTCTGCATTGCCGAGGTCGGTTAGTAAATTGGTTTGATTTACTTTGTATTGGTCAAGGTCAATTTTGCGGATGATTTTATTGTCAAACTGTACCTGTGCTATCTTTAAGCCGGCGTTTACCCTGTCAAGGTTTGCTTGTACAATTCTTATTTGCTTCCCTGTAATGAGTGCCTGAAAATAAACAGATGCGATAGTGTAAATAGTTTCCTCTTTAGTATTTATTTGATTTACCTGGGACAGCTCCACTGTTTTTTTTGCAGCAGCCAAGCCTGCTTTATATTGGTAATTTAAAAGTTGCTGCGATACCTGGATACTCCCATTCACCGTATTTTTAACACCAAACGCTACGGGGATAAGAACACCTGGCTGTCCAAAAATTTCTCCGGGCAATAATTGTTTTGCCAGCAATGGGCTATAAGTGTAACCAGTGGCTCCGTTTACCTGTGGCAATCCATTACTCCTGTATTCACCAGCGCTAAATTGTGCTTTTAACAGTGCAAGGTTTTGTTTTTTAATATCGGTGTTTCCCTGCAGCCCATATTCAATTACCTGCTTTAGCGACATAATGCTGTCTGTCGTTTGTGCCTTTATGCTTTCTATTCCTGCCAGCAATAGCAGAAAAAGAAGCATCATCCCGCTTGCTTTTTCAAATGCTTTTATCATTTCAGTTTTAATTTTCTTTTGATTATAGTTAGTTATGATTTTAATGCGCCAACTGTGCTTTGACATTATTATTTATCCGGGGCTGCACAGGCAGTTAGTCTTTCAATTCACCAAGTTATGCACTAAATCTTTAAAAAAAATCAAACAACTTCAAATAGGTGGTGAGTGAGATGGGCGCAGAGTAAGCATATTTAGTTGAGGTATCAGATAAATGCTGACAGATATTCGTAAGGCGGGATGGTTGGGCTGTGCATTGGCATTTTTAGCTCTTTGCAAGATTGTAATTGTGCCGTGGTTTTGTGTTACTTCCAATGTGCTGAAAATAACGCGGCATCAGGCGGCAAAGTCATGGGTACTTGTATATGTGCAGGATGTTCAAAAAGGTAATGTACAAAGACGAACTGTTGTCAACAGTTGATAAGTGATTGCCAGATGAGACTTATTCCGTCAGGCCCCAATTACGTACAGGCGTTTTGTTAGCAGGTGTTAATTTTTTGCTGATAAATACTTGCCTATTATGATACTGGTAATAAATACAGTATAAAAATGTCCGGCCAATCCCATTAGCATAACTGCTCTTTTGGCAATCAGGGTTATAGGTACAATATCGCCAAATCCAAGAGTGAACATAGTTGTAAAACTAAAATAATTCAGATTATTGACAATGTCAATTTGACTACCCGTATTTGAAAATGAACCTGGAAAATAAATGTCTATAAAAGAGAAAATGAAAGTAGAGATTAAACATAATAAAACAAAACCGCAGAGCGCTGCGGCTAATAATTCTCGTGAAACCCTTTTTACATACAGTACCTCTATATATACTTCTTTAGTTACAGCTGCAAAAAAAATCAAATACAATGATACACGTATAATTCTTACATTCAATAAGGGCAGGGAATCCTGGAAAATGTCTAAAAGAATTGTTGCTGCTATAATAGCTATTATAATTGTACGAAGCCATTTTAAGTCATAAAATACTGCCAGGCCGGTAAAGAAATTTATATAAATAAAAACTATATTAACAATTCGTACATGGGGAGTAAATGTATTGCCAAAAATCAGGAGCAAAAAACTTAGCAGCAGAATTATAAATCTATTTTGAGTAATGATACCAGATTTCATGCTGGGATAAATTTGCTTTATTACTTTAAAAGCCGGTTAATTAATATTTGCTAATGGCAGCCTGTGAAAAAAAATGCCGTGCTATAAATATACACACAATGTGAAATAAGACAAAGACTGAACGGTTTTTGTGCAAAAGGGGCATGCAATATATAGCGGGAGAGGTTTGTATTAAAGCAAACGTTTTTTGCAAGCAATTTTTGTGGCTCATCAGTGAAATAAATAATTTTTATCAGCAACCAATACTAAAAACTATGGTTGCATAAAAGAAGTGTAATGAGCTGTGCTGAAGTGATGCAAACAGATTATCAAACTGAAGTAAGTTTTTTCACAGCCTTAAGGGCAAGGGCTTTGCGGCAGGTGGGGCAGCAGTTATTCGTCCCTGGCAACGGCAGCCCAATGGTTGTTACAAAGATGAAGTTAAGCACAAAAGCTCCAACTTGTTTTTTTTTTGCCAGTGCACCGGAAAAAATGACGAGCAGAATGTTTTGTGTAATGGTAAGATGCAGGTTCATTTTTATTCCCTGGGGTTAATTACAGAGCTGATTTGTTCTTCAGCCATATCATAAAAGGGCAAAATCCTAAATGAAGAAAATAACACAGATAATTCAGTACAGGCTAAAACTATTTTTTTTTCTTTGCCAAAAAAGTTCAACAGGTGTTTTTCTGTTTCCTCTGAATCAACTATCCTGCCGGCATAGACTTCCCTTCTCAATGTATCAATCAACCGTTTTATTTCATTACTAACTGGCAAACAAGTAATCCCTGATTTGGCAAAATATCCTGCAACATATGAGGATTCCATAGTGTACATTGTTCCTAAAAGATATATCTCTTTTACTGAATGACAAAGCAGCTTTGCAACCATTAACCGCAGTGGGTGCATGATAGAAAATCTAAAACCGGAATTCTCCAATATTTTATCTATTGTTTCATGAATAGTGATATTGGGAATCAATACCCGGGAAATATCGTTGGCCTCAAAATAGTTCAGGTAAGGCACTAACGCTTCCTCCAGTTTATTGAACTGATTGGGAAGGCTGGAGTTAATTTTATTAAAATCTGTATTTATCAGCAGGCAGGGAAAAGTGCTGCTGACACCACTTTTCTTACTGTAAGATTCATTTAGTTTTTTTAAATAATAGAAAGTGGAAACAGCTCCCAAACCTAAAATACCGGTTTTTATTTGCCCCATTGTTAATGCCTGATTAATATGTAATCTGCAAACAGTTTATTGCTGTCCATTATTTTTTCTTCCCAGGTAATATCGGTCTTTGATAAAATTTTCCTGATAATGCTGTCATTATACTTCCTGGAAACTTCAGTATGCACCAGTTCACCCTCCGCAAAATGAAAATTAACACCACCTATTTTTACTGATTGTGCTTTTTTACTCCGCAAATAACTTTTTGCAATACCCTCTTCTTCGTCATATAAAGGGTAATGTTCAAAATCATCTACATTAAAATTTCCATTAAGCTCCCTGTTTATCCGGTGCAATAAATTAAGGTTAAATGCTGCCGTTACACCCTGTGCATCATTATAAGCCGGCAACACAACGTCTTTATTTTTTTTTAAATCTACCCCTAACACCAGGATATCACCAGCATACATATTGGCGCCTAACTGGTAAATAAATTCAGTTGCTTCTTCATCAGACAGGTTTCCAATATTGGAGCCGAGAAATAAAATTATTTTTTTATTACCATCTTGCTTCAGCTGGCTAAGTGACTGAAAATATTCACTGTGCATGGGCTTAACTTCCAACTCAGGCAATTGGGCATTGAGCATTTGTTTCAAACCCTGCAGAGCATTCATACTTATATCTACCGGGAAGTATTCAAACGAATAGTTGCGGTTCAGCAGTTCCTGTAAAAAATGAATGGTCTTAGTGCCATCGCCTGCTCCAAGTTCTATCACATCATGTTTATCTGTCTTATTCAGGTGCAACGCAGCAATTAATTCATCCGTTTTATTCTGAAAAATATCCATCTCTGCCCTGGTAAGATAATACTCCGGCAGCGCCATTATTTTTACAAAAAGTTCATCGCCTTTTGCATCATAAAAATATTTTGATGGCAATCTTTTTTGTGGTTCAATGCTCAATCCATCAAGCACATCCTTTTTAAATTTTTCCGGCACTTTTTTTTATTTAATTCTGAAGTAATACTACGGCGCCCAATCCGCCATCGGCACATACACTTATTAAGGCTTTTTTACCTTTACCTAACTGGTACAACGTCTTTGCAGTTTGGCTCAATATTCTTGCACCGGTAGCTCCAAAAGGGTGCCCAATTGCAATGCTGCCTCCGTTAAGATTTAATTTGTTCATCGGAAACTTTCCAAAATCAAAATTTTTCCCTGTCTTTTTCAAATGTTCAGGGTTTTCCAACTGCTGTATGGTAGCCAGAACCTGAGAGGCGAATGCCTCATGTATTTCCCAAATATCTATATCATCATATTTTAGCCCATGCCTTTCTAAAAGGCGTGGAATTGCAAAGGTGGGAGCCATCAATATTCCCTCTTCTTCAATATTTACACCCGCCATTTCCCAATCAATCAGCTTTGCTTTATAGGGTGTATTAATATTTGCAACTGCATTTTTTCCGGCTACCCATACACCGGCCGCACCATCGGTGTACAGAGAAGAATTACCTGCTGTTATGGTTCCTTTTCCCGGCATATCAAATGCAGGTTTTAAGTTGGCAATAGATTGTACCGATGTGTTTCTTCTCGGTATCTTATCTTCCGTAACAGCATCAACCGGAAAAACCAAATCGTTATAAAACCCTTTTTCTTTTGCAGCAAAATAATTTTTGTGGCTTTGCACCGCCAGCTCATCCTGTTTTTGTTTAGAGATGTTTACCCGGTAGTCTGTTATCTGTGCATGCTCCCCCATACTTTTGCCGGTGCTGCGGTTTACCCGTGGCACATAGTCAATACCAAAAGAAAATATTCCGCCAAGTAGTTTCAGCTTAGCAAAAAATGATTTTGCAGTACTCCATTTTTTTAACCATGCAGAAAATTTTGCATTCACAGCTATCTGTAAATTGCTGGGGCTTTCAACGCCTCCCGCAATGGCAATTTGATTTTCTGTAATCATAGAAGATGCCTGTATAGCTGCCACCAACGAACTGCTGCATGCTAAGATTGTACTAAATGAAATGGTCTTTTCATCCAGTGTGGAATCCATTACTGCTTCTCTTGCTATATTGCTGTATTTTACATTTTGTATAACCGTACCCCATATTACATAATCTGGGTTGATGCCTTCCTTTTTGTGCATTTCGTTCAGCACCTGTTTTGATAAATGTAAACTATCACAGTATGCTAATTGCTGCCCGGCTTTTGCAAACGGTGTTCTTAAACCGGCTGCTATCCATATCTCTTTGTCTAATTTCATTTTTAATTAACCTCCTTTAAATTCTCCAATGTAGTGGGTATTAATTCTGATATAGTTGGGTGCAGCACCATTGTATCTCTTATCAACGTGTAATCCATGTCTGCACTCATAATGTTGAGAATACCGGTAATTATTTCATCGCCACCGGTACCTAATACACAAGCCCCGATAATTTTATTGCTATCTGCATTTACCAGTAACTGCATAAAGCCATAGGTTTCTCCTTTTTCCTTTGCCCTGGCTATTCTGCTCATCTCTCTTTTACCTTCTAACAGTTTAATGCCTTTGGCTAATGCATCTTTTTTCGTCATTCCGGCTCTGCCGAGTGGCGGGTCAACAAATAGTCCATATGTCATAATGCGGTCAGAAATTTTTCTGCTTCCATCACCAAATAAGAAATTCTCAACCACCTGGTAATCGTTGTATGCAGTGTGTGTAAATGCACCCTTGCCATTGCAATCGCCCAGTGCAAAGATTCCCTCAACATTTGTCTGGCAATAATCATTTACGGTAATAAAGCCCCTTTTATCAGATAGTATTGTTGTGTTTTGTAACTGCAATAAATCTGTATTGGGTGTACGGCCAATGGCTAATAATAAATGTGTGCCAGAAATTTTTTGCGAATCATTTACAGTTATCGTGTAAGAACCGCTTTTAAATTCAGGTATTATTTTTTGAGCGTTAAAAATAAATTCAACACCATCCGCTTCCATAAATTCCTGTATAGCTTTGCTTACTTCCTCATCTTCCCGGCTGATGATATTAGGGCCTCTTTCAATAATTGTAACCCTGCTGCCAAAACGCCTGAACATTTGGCCAAATTCCAAACCAATATAGCTTCCGCCTATTATTACCAGGTGCTCCGGCAACTCAGTAAGGTCTAAAATATTTCCATTGGTAAGTACATTCATTCCATTGTATTCATCAGGAACAAATGCTCTTCCGCCTACATTGATAAATATTTGCGGAGCAGCCATTTTCTCACCATGCACTTCTATTTCGTAATCAGATATAAACTTTGCTTCTCCTTCAATGAATGTAATATTTTCATCTTCGGTAAGGCCCTTTCTGATTCCGGTTATTGATTTTCCAATCAACTCATCTTTTCGGTTTTTTACAGCCTGGATATTTGCTTTGAAACTGCCATTAAAATCTATCCCCATATCCTTTGCATGCTGTATATCCCACATACGCCTTGCCGATGCCACATAGGTTTTTGTTGGAGTACAGCCAACGTTAAGACAGGTGCCGCCTACTTCTTTCTTTTCTATAAAAGCCACTTTTTTCCCTTTAGCAGCTAATGAAAATACCAGTGGGGTGCCTGCCTGGCCCGAACCGATAATTATTGAATCAAATGATTTCATATTGATTATTTATTTCAAAATTTTATGTCTAAGAAAGTTATGGCCTGAATTTTAATTTTGCAATAATAGCGGGAGATAAAGCAGCAGCATAGCCTGCACTGTCTGTAAGCACCCCCTTTATGCCACAGGTAGTTTCTATTGCAAAGGCCTCTGCCAAATCTTCGTAGTTAGAATCTCCATCAAAGCGGTGGTACTCAACTACATTAAAATTTTCTACATCAAATGCTTTTTGCAATGCGGGGCAGTAAATACTGTTTTCCTGTAAATTAAAATCATATACAAAGCCTCTTTTGTTTAAATCAGTAAGGGCCTGTGTAAGTGTTGTGTATGTAACCATGGTATATCTTTTATTTAAAAATTAGCTCAATGTTTATTCTACAGATGAAAGGATTGCGACGCAACGAAGCTCAATCGGAGTTAATGTTGCTGGTATCAAAATAAAACCACTTATAATTTATTATTGGTATTATATAATTTTTTTATGCTACTGTTTTTGTTGTAAAGATTCATTAAGCTTACCCCAGGTGGTAATAATGTCCTTTGTGTAATTATCAGGTGCTGCCAATTTTTTCAGCTTATCATTTTTATACCAGCTTAACTGTGTAGGGCTTAAAAATAATTCTGCATTTACGCCATACGGTATTGCCTGGTTTATTTTTGTACGCTGTACCGGTGAAAGCGGCAGGTAGCGAAAAGCTGATTGCTTAAGATAATATTGCGGGTCTTTATCAGCTCTGAATCCTGTTGAAGATTCAATGGTATAAAACCCCTGTTGCATTGCATATTCATCAAGCTCTTTATCTGTACTTATAGCGGGGTCATATACAATTTTTACTACTTCTTTTGAATCAATAAAACCTGCCTCTGTACTGATAACTGATTTTTGCTGCGCTAATGAGGTTTCACCTGACCAAAAGCAAGGCGTTTCATAAATTTTTGTTTTTGTATAGCCAAACAAAAGTGTAATATCTTTTTCAAGCAGGCTAACATAACCCGGCTCTTTAATATTTTTCTTTGCCAACGCCTCCCGAATTTTCAAAAGCATTGATGCTGGTTCATAATTATCCTCCAGTTTAGGAATAATGTCTTTCCCCGTTTCGTCAATAAAATGCGCCACCGGGTTATTCCAGGATGGTTCGTTATAGCGCCTCAAAATTTCAGCATCGGCACCTGGCCTGTTATTATAAATAGCAAGCGGTATAAATTCATTTTCTATCAAATCAACCATCAGCGGATGACTAAGTACATTTCTACCATAGTTAACACAAGTGGCACAACCCGGTATTTCCTGAAAAAATAAAAGTACCGGCTTACCCGTTTCTTTACTTTTTTGCAAAGCCTCCTGGTAATTTCTGTACCAACTTACTTTTCACAGTTCTATATTCTGATTTTTAGGGTTTGTTTTTTCTATTGGCTCCATTTCTGTTGTTCCGTATTTTAAAGTTTGGTTGTTGTGAACTATACAGGCAGCAAGGTCTGCTACTAAAGTGATGTATATACTTAGAATAAATGTTTTTATTGTAAGATTCATGTTGCTTTACCAATTACAATACTGCCCGTGGCATTAATTCTTATATTTATTTAAAAATTGATTAATAGCATCCCAATATTCTTTGTGATTAGATGTTTCTTCCCAAAGTGTTTTGCTACCATGTCTTCCTTCCGCAACAGGATGAAAAATTGTTCTGTACGCTTCAGGTGTGGCTTCAGATATTCTTTGCCAACTGTGCAATTCCCCTTTTGATGATGTAAAGAAAGTTGGTATTTTAATTTGTGCCGCCCACTCCGATACTACGTTGTTATCATACAAAAAATACTCTCCCGGAGAAAAAGAAATAGCACCAGCTAATACATCCCCAAATTTTACTGCCATTATTAAAGCAAGCGATGATGAATACGAACTGCCTAAAATGATTTTTTTAGAAGCAGGGAAATGCTGTGTTAAGTAATGGATACCTGCTTCAATATCCGGCACCGCATCAACATATTTTAACGGTAAGTTCTTATTATGTGCAAATCGGGCAGTTTGATTAAGTACTCCATTTACTTCGTTGCCACTTCGCTGGTCAAGCGCCAAACAAGAAAACCCCATTGACAGCAATTTTGGCGCTGTTTCAATATACTCACCTCTGCTGTAACCAGCCTGGTGGCAAAGTAATAGTACAGGAGCAGATTTATTCTCATGCTGATATAAATCCGCTGTTACCTCTACATTATCTGCACTGTTAAATTTTATCGTAGTCATTTTCATCAATTAAATGTGTAGTAAAATAAACCGGGCCGCTTACTGTTTTATGTACCGGGCATTTAGACGCTATTTCTTTTAGTTTGGCCTTTTGCTCATCTGTAAGATTACCCACCATTTTTATTTTTTTAGTGATGTGGTCAATCTTACCCATATCTTCAATATCCAGGTCCAATTCAGCTGCATGTTTTTTGGCATAGGTCAAATACACATACACTTCCTTCAAATCCCATTTGCTTCTTTGAGCATACAGTTTTAAAGTAAGCACTGTACAGGAACCTATAGAAGCTACCAGCAGTTCATAAGGCGACAGGCCAAGATTGTTTCCTCCAAAATCTACTGGTTCATCACCAATGATATGATGGGATGAGGTATAGATATGATTGGTATAAGGAACCATAGTTTCATGATACACCAGCACCTGTTCACCGTTTGTATCTTTCTGTTCAGGCGCATTGTTGTTGCCTTCAATAGCAACATACCGTTTTATCCAAGAGCCAACTACATCGGCCACATAAAAAGCATCTTCTTTATTGGTGAGCAAGTGGTCTGCCCCATCAAGACTGATAAAGCTTTTTGGATGTTTTGCCTTGTGATAGAGGGAAGCCGCATTTTCAATTTCTACAATTTTATCCTGTGGTGAATGTAGTATCAGTAATGGCTTTCTCAAGCTGGCCACCTCATCTTCCACATGATGGGTTTCTAAATCATCTATGAATTGCTTTTTAATTGTAAACGGCCTGCCACCAATAGCAAGCATTGCATAACCTCTTTTATCAATCGTTTCTTCCAGGTTTCCAAAATGTTTAGTAACATGCCTTGCGTAGGATGGGGCAGCAATGCTTATAACGGCCTCAATATTGGGCAACCGATTTGCTGCAATTATGGCAGCAGCACCTCCCAATGAATGTCCTATTAAAATAGTTGGTGCAACATAATTTTCAGTAAGAAATACGTTGATGTCTTCTATATCAGAAATATTGCTGGAAAAATTTGTTTCGCTGAAATCACCTTCACTGTGGCCCAATCCTGTAAAATCAAAATTGAGTACACTGATACCTTTACTTGTAAGTGCATTGGAAATATTCTTTACAATAGCAAGGCTGGAGGAACAGGTAAAGCAATGAGCAAAGATGGCAATATGCTGCACATCCCCCTGTAAAGGCCTTATGAGGTGTGCGGACAAGGCATCACCGTTTCTATTTTTTATATTGAGATTAATACTATTCATAGTTTAATTAAAATTATTTAACCAACCTTAAGCCCCCGTACATCCAACGCATATCCGGATGAAAAAAATTACGATATGTATTTCTGCTGTGGTTCATTGGTGTGGCAACCGATGCCCCTCTCATCACCATCGTATTCACCATAAACTTTCCATTATATTCACCCAACGCTCCGGGTGCTTTATTAAAGCCGGGATAAGGCAGATAGGCGCTGTTTGTCCACTCCCAAACCTGCCCCCAACCAAACTGCTTTGAGGCGGCCTCCCATTCAAACTCTGTTGGCAACCGCATTTCTTTCCATTGCGAAAATGCAAAAGCCTCATAAAAACTTATATGCTTTACCGGTTCATTCAGCTTTAATTCCGCCAGCCCATTTAAATCATACTCATGCCATTTTCCCTCTATCAAATGCCAGTACAATGGCGAAGTAATTTTATTGTTATTTATCCAATGCCACCCATCATCATGCCAGTAATTAAAATTGGTATATCCACCTGCATTAATAAACTCCAGGTATTCGCCATTGGTTACAGGATTGGATGCTATCTCAAAAGCGTTCAAATACACTTTGTGCCTGCCTAATTCATTATCAAAACAAAAATCTTTTCCTGCATATCCGATTTCATAAACCCCTTCATCCATTAAACAAAATTTTTGGGGCAATGCAATAGCCTCCAATTCAAACCCGCTGCCATATACCGGAAAAGTGGGCTGATGCCCGAGTATGTATTTGACGTCGTACACAAAAAGTTCCTGGTGTTGCTCTTCATGATTGATGCCAATTTCAATAACATTCAATGCTTCATCGGTTAAAGATTGATTTAGCAATTCATTCATTTGCACATCCACGTAAGTTCTGTATGCAAATACTTCTGCAACGGATGGCCTCGTCATTAACCCACGGGCAGGTCGCAGTACTCTTTTTCCCACATTGTTATAATAGCTGTTGAACAAATAGGAAAAATCATCGTTGTAAACGGTGTACCCTTTTTTATAAACCGCTAAAACAAACTGCTCCCAAAACCAGGTAATATGCGCCAGGTGCCATTTGGGCGGAGACACAAACGCAACAGGCTGCACAGAAAAATCTTCGGTGATTATTGGCTTAACCAATGCTTCAGAATGTTTTCTTATCCTGTTATATCTATTGGTTATATTCTCCATGCTTATTGTTTGATTTTTCGGGTTAAAATTTTTGTGAGCAATTCAAAAAACAATTCAATTACAATAGCCAGCAATGCGGCGGGTATGGCTCCTTTTAATATCAGCCCGGTATTGTTTAATGCCAGTCCGGTTACAATATATTCGCCTAATCCGCCTGCGCCTATAAATGCTGCCAGTGTAGCGGTACCCACATTTATTACAGATGCTATTCTGATACCGGAAAGTATAGTGGGCAGCGCAAGTGGCAATTCTACCAGCCTCAGCTTTTGTCTTTGATTTAATCCAATAGCAGTAGCTACATTTTTTAGTTGTGGATCCACAGTTTCAAGCCCGGTAATAGTGCTGCGAAGTATTGGGAGCAATGCATAAATACACAAGGCAAGAATTGCAGGCTTTGCGCCAATGCCCAGTACCGGAATAAGTAAAGCCAGCAGCGCAATTGAAGGGATGGTTTGTAAAATTCCGGTAAGGTATAGTACCGGCTTTAATAACAACTTGCGCCTATACAAAAACAAACCCAATGGCAAGGCAATAATAACAGCGATAAACACCGACAGGAATGTGAGAAACAAATGTTGCGAAAGATGTTTCAATAAATCGCCCCAATAACCTGAAGTATGCTTTTTTACTGCTTTAGTTAGCCCTTTCTTGTTAAGAAAATCATTGGCAATTATTGAAAAATCTTTTTGAGCATAAAGTGCCAGCGCATTCATTTCCTGCATTTCATTTTCTGTAAGCAGGTTATTGAGTTTATCAATAGCCTGTTTTGCTTTTTCAGGTAGCGATGTTGAATAAAAACCCAGGGCAGCATAGTCAGGAAAAAAATGTTTATCATCCTGTAATACCCTCAGGTTATACTTTTTTATTTCCCCGTCAGTAGAATATGCATCAGTAAAATCAATTTTGTTACTGTTCAAAGCTGTGTAAGCCAACCCATGTTCAATACCCTTTACCGAATTTGTAATACCATAAGCAGCAGCAAGGTTTTTCCATCCATCCTGCCGCTCTAAAAATTCATAACTGATGGCGCCCGATAAATTTTTTTGCAAAGCCAAATCAGAAATTTTTGAAAGGCTGTATTTTTCGGCTGTTACTGCATTTACAACAACAGCATAGGTATTATTAAAGCCGAATGGCCTTGATACAGTAAGTGAATATTTTTTTTCAAGTTCTGATTTTATGCTATCTAAAGAAATCCTTTCTGTGTGCTTTAATATTTCAGATGAGATAGTGCCGCTATACTCCGGGTACACATCTATTTGTTTTGTTCGTAATGCTTCAAAGGCTACAGATGTGCCTCCCAGGTTAAATTTTCTTTCAACCGTAAACCCTTCCTGTTCTAAAAGCTGCGAAATTATTTCGCTGAGTATATAGCCTTCATTAAAATGCTTTGCCCCCACCACAATTTTTTGCTGTGCAACGCTATTAAAAGCCAATAGCAAAAGAATGATATGTAAAATTGGCTTTCTCAAATGTGCTGTTCTTTAAATTCGTTTTGAATAGTGGTAAGTAATGATTTTGTTCCCTGCCTGTATATTTTCCCTTCATTTAGCCATACAAACTCATCGCATAATATTTGTGCTTCTTCAAACTGGTGTGTAACAATTATTATTGAGGTAGGTTCTTCTTGCTGAATATGCAGCAGGTGGTGATAAATGCCGGACTTGGTGCGATAGTCAAGGCTTGCAAAAGGCTCATCCATCAGAACTAAAGGAGGTTCTAAAAAAAATGCACGGCAAAGGCCCACCCGTTGTTGCTCTCCGCCTGACAATTGATGCGGCTTTTTTGATAAATAACTTTGAGGCAACTGTACCATTTCCAACAATCTTTTCAGTCTTGCATCTATTTTACTTTTGTCCTGCTGCGTAATATTTGCCAGCAAAGTAATATTCTCTTTCACGGTCATGTGCGGAAATAAACCTACATGCTGCACTGCATACCCAATTTGTAAACGCAATTTGTGGCCCATTGCATAGTCAAAGGGTTTGCCAAACACCTGTACACTGCCTGCATCGGGTATCACCATCCCGTTTATTATTTTCAGTATGGTGGATTTGCCGCTGCCGCTATACCCAAGCAGTCCGGTAATTTTATTTGCCGGGAACTGAATAGAAAAATCATCCAGCACTTTTTTACCAGCATAACTGAGGGTAATATTTTTTAGAGTTGCTATCAAATTGATTATTTGCCAATTATTTTTTTCACTTTTCTTTGAAGAACAGGAATCACTTCAGACTCAAACCATGGGTTTTTAGCCTGCCACCTGAAATTGAGTGGGGATGGATGCACCAGTGGGAAATATGCCGGTAAGAATTTACTGTAGTTTTTCACCGTTTCAGTTAAATTATCTTTGTTGTTCTTCAAATAGTAATCTTGTGCATATGTTCCGATAAGAAGCGTAAGTTGCATTTGATTGAATTGTTTTAAAATTTTTTCATGCCATTGCGGTGCACATTCCGGCCTTGGTGGCAGGTCGCCGGTTTTTCCTTTACCTGGAAAGCAAAAGCCCATTGGTACAATGGCGAATAACGAAGGGTTGTAAAATTGTTCATCTGTTACACCAAGCCATCTTCTCAAAGTATCACCG